>JAEEGG010004717.1_pt1 | contig 32900 bp, 17 predicted proteins | sample 9134161 | NCBI WGS metagenome assembly JAEEGG01 (sample SAMN16246543, study PRJNA631951) | gut metagenome | biome: gut microbiome; feature: rumen; material: CR-attached | host: Bos | place: Iran: Karaj | collected 2018-10 | reverse complement strand
GTGGCAGCCATCCGGGCTTCCGTGGCCGGACTCCAGAGGCGGTAGCAGACGCCCGGCGCCACCCGACCGGCCCGGCCGCTGCGCTGGTCCGCCATATCGCGGCTGATGCGCACCGTCTCCAGGCGGCTCAGGGCGTTCTGCGGGTCGAAGACCAGCCGCCGGCAGAAGCCACCGTCCACCACGACGCGCACCCCCTCTATGGTCAGCGAGGTCTCGGCGATCGGGGTGGCGAGGACCACTTTCCGCGCACCGGGTGCGCTGGGCGCTATGGCCGCGCGCTGCTCTTTCGGCGGCAGCAGACCGTATAAGGGATAGACTTTCGCTCCGGAGACGCCGTCCAATTGTTCCGCGCAGCGGCGGATCTCCGCCTCCCCGGGAAGAAACGCGAGAACGTCCCCCTCGTGGTCGCGGAGGGCGCGACGCACCCAGTGCGCGACGCGATCGGCCACGTCCATTTCGCCGGCTTCCTCCGGCGTGTGCCGGATCTCCACCGGAAACATCCGCCCCTTGCTCTCGAGCAACGGGGCCCCGAGCGCCGCGCAGAGCGCATCCGTATCGATCGTCGCGGACATCAGCACGATGCGCAGGTCCGGCCGGAGCAGCTGCTGCGCCTCCCGCGTCAAGGCCAGGGCCACGTCGCTCTGCAGGCTCCGCTCGTGGAATTCGTCAAAGATCACCACGCCGACCCCTTCCAGGGCCGGATCCTCCACCAGCATCCGCGTCAGGATTCCTTCGGTGAGCACCTCGATCCGCGTCGCCGCGCTCACGCGCCGTTCGAAGCGGATCCGGTACCCCACCGTCCGGCCCACCGGCTCGCCCAGCAGCGCGGCCATCCGCTCCGCGATCTGCCGCGCAGCCAGCCGTCGCGGCTCCAGGATGAGGATCTTCTTCCCGGACGACAAACCATCCAGGATCGTGAGCGGCAGGACCGTCGATTTTCCGGCGCCGGGCGGCGCCGTGATCACCAGGCACGGAGACGTCTCCAGCGCCGTATTCACGGCTCCGGCGATCTCCAGGATGGGCAAATCAATCGTCTCTCTCATCTTTTACAAAGATAGCAGAATTGCAGAAATTGTTTATATTTGCACTTCGTACTAAAATAGTAAACCGCAACTGATGAAGAAAATCTTGAATGAAGTCTGCAGCAAATATACGCTTGCGGACGAAGTGAAGGCGAAGGGCGTATACCCTTATTACCGTCCCATCTCTTCCGGTCAGGATCCAGTCGTCACAATGGCAGACGGCAGCAAGGTCCTGATGTTCGGTTCCAATTCCTATCTCGGACTTTCCGACGACCCCCGACTCAAGGAGGCCGCCATCAAGGCGATAGAAAAATACGGCACCAGCTGCTCTGGAAGCCGTTTTCTTAACGGTACGCTCGACATCCACGAGGAGCTCGAGGCCAAGCTCGCGAAGTTCGTGGGCAAGGACGAGGCGGTGACCTACAGCACCGGTTTCCAGGTGAACCTGGGCGTCGTGAGCTGCCTGGGCTTCCGCGGCGGCTATACCTTCCTGGACGCCCTGGACCACGCCTGCATCATCGACGGCAGCCGCCTGGGCTTCGCCGAGGTGCGCAAGTTCCCCCACAATGATATGACCACCCTGGAGCGCAAGCTCTTCCTGACTCCGAAGAACGCCCCGAAGCTCATCGTGGTGGACGGCGTGTACTCGATGGAAGGCGACATCGCCCCGCTGCCCGAGATCATCCGCCTGTGCAAGAAGTACAACGCCTCCGTGATGGTGGACGACGCCCACGGCCTCGGCGTGATCGGCGAGAACGGCTCCGGCACCGCCAGCCACTTCGGGCTGACGAAGGAGACGGACCTCATAATGGGCACCTTCTCCAAGAGCTTCGGCTCGCTGGGCGGCTTCATCGCCGGCGACAAGACCGTGATCAACTACCTCAAGCACAACTCCCGCTCGCTGATCTTCAGCGCCTCGATGACGCCGGCCGCCGTGGCCGCCGCCAACTGCGCGCTGGACATAATGATCAACGAGCCCGAACGCCGCGAGCACCTCTGGGAGGTCACGCGCCACGCGCAGCAGGCCTTCAAGGAGCGCGGTTTCGACACCGGACACACCCAGTCCCCGATCATCCCGCTGTTCGTGCGCGACACCATCAAGGCGATGACCATCGTGCGTATGGCCTACGAGGCCGGCGTGTTCATCACCCCGGTGATCGCCCCGGCCGTGCCGGAGAAGGACGTGCTCATCCGCTTCGCCCTTATGGCCACCCACAGCATCGAGCAGGTGGACGAGGCCGTGGAGAAGCTCACCAAGATCTTCCGCGAACTCGGCGTCATCGAGTAGCATGGTCATTCTCATCACCGGCATCACGTCCGGCTTCGGGCGTGCGATGGCCGAGCGGCTGAGCGCCGACGGCCACAAGGTCTATGGCACCCACCGCAAGGCGACCGACCTGCTGCCCGGCGTCACCTACATCAAGGCCGACGCCCAGAACCCCGCCGAATGCGAGGCGGCGGTAAAGCAGGTCGTGGAGGCCGAAGGCCGCATCGACGTGTTCATCAACAACGCCGGAATGGGCATAGGCGGACCGCTGGAATTCTCCTCCCTGGAGGATGCGGAGCGCCAGATGGACGTAAACTGGATGGGGATGGTGCGCTTCCTGCACTACGTGCTGCCGGTGATGCGCCGGCAGGGGGGAGGCAAGATCATCTGCTTCAGCTCGATAGGCGGTCTGATGGGACTTCCTTTCCAGGGCTTGTACTCCGCGTCGAAATTCGCCATCGAGGGCTATTGCGAGGCTCTGCGCCTCGAGACGAAAGCCTTCGGCATCCAGGTCGTGGTGATCGAGCCGGGCGATTTCGCCACGGCGTTCACGGCCCAGCGCAAGAGCGTCGCCGATCCGCAGGCCTATGAGGTCTACAAGACTTACGCGAAGTCGCTGGCAAGCATCGAGAAGGACGAGACCACCGGCCTGAAGCCGGAATTCCTCGCCGGCAAGATCAGCCGCATCGTGCGCCTGCGCCGCCCGCGCTACCACTACATCATCTCCACCCTGGAGCAGCGCCTGTCCGTGACGCTCAAGAAGATCCTCCCGCCGAGCTGGTTCGCGGCGATCCTGGGAAGCTACTACAAACTCTAGGCTCAGCTCTTTTCCAGCCAGCGAAGGAAGTCGTGTTCGCGGGAACGTGTGACCACCAGGGACACGTCGCCCGGCGTCGGGTGCACCTCGACGATATAGCGGCCGCCGTTCACGACGGCGCTCTCGATGGCGCCCAGCGCGAGAATGCAGCTGCGGTTGATGCGGAAGAAGCGCTCCGGGTCCAGCTCTTCCGCGATGGTCTCCATCGTGGCGTCCACGATGTAGCGCTCCCCGTCATACGTCATCAGGTAATTGCTCTTGTCCTCCGAAAAGAAACAGGCGATCTGGTCCGTCGTGACCGGCACGATGCGGTTGCCCAGCCGCACGACCCAGCGGACGCGATAGCTCCTGGGAAGATTCTTCTCCTGCACGTTGCTGAACGCCGAACTGCCGGACAGAAGATGCAGAACGAACACGAGGGCCACGCCCAGGACGAACGTGGTCACCGAGGTCGAGATCGCGTGGACCCACATCGTCTCTCCCAGCAAGGGCTCCAGCAGGGTCGGCAGCGCATTGCCGATCAGGTAGGCCAGCACGTTCACGAGGACCAGCGCGACCAGGGTGAAATAGATCCTGAATCCGCTCTGGTTGCACAGGATGAACACCATCGCGAGGGTCAGGAGCGTCAGGGCCTGCGTATCCTCCACGTCCAGGGAACGGCAGGCGATACAGATCAAAGCGTGGAGGGCGGTGAAGACCAAGACCAGCCAAGATGCGGTGCGAATGCGATTTCTATCCATTTTATGGCAATTCTATACCCCAAAGTTAAAATTTCATCCCGAAAAACGCAAAATTCATCCTATTTTTCCACGCAATCCGTCGCACGCGCGAACAACAAATAAATAATGCTTTTTATCTTCGCGGCGTAATAACACTGACAATGGCCGCAAAATCTTCGTTATCATTCTGGCAGATGTGGAATCTCAGCTTCGGATTTTTCGGAGTGCAGATCGCATACGCTCTTCAGAGCGCCAACATCAGCCGAATCTTTGCAACGCTGGGTGCCGATCCGCACCAGCTCAGCTTCTTCTGGATCCTTCCCCCGCTGATGGGCATGATCGTTCAGCCCCTCATCGGCAAATATTCCGACCGCACCTGGTGCAAGATGGGTCGCCGCAAGCCGTATCTGCTCGTCGGCGCCATCGTAGCCGTCCTCGTGATGGCTTTCCTGCCCAACGCGGGCAGCCTCAATTTCAGCAGCCGCCTGCTGCTCGGCCTGAACGGCGCCATGTGGTTCGGGCTCTTCGCCCTGATTTTCCTCGACACCTCGATCAACGTCGCGATGCAGCCGTTCAAGATGATGGTCGGTGACATGGTGGGCGAGAATCAGAAGGCCCAGGCCTATTCCATCCAGTCCCTGCTGTGCAACGCCGGCAGCCTGGTGGGCTACCTTTTCCCCATCTTCTTCACCTGGATCGGCATCGCCAACACCGCCCCGAAGGGCGTCATTCCGCCGTCCGTGGTGTGGAGCTTCTACTGCGGCGCCGCCGTTCTCATCCTCTGCGTGCTGTTCACCTTTATGAAAGTAAAGGAGATGCCGCCGGCAGAGTATGCCGCCTTCCACGGCATCGATCCCCAGAAGCAGGCCGCTGAGGAGAAGGAGAAACCCGGGCTGCTGAAGCTCCTGTTCCACGCCCCGAAGACTTTCTGGACCGTGGGCCTGGTGCAGTTCTTCTGCTGGGCCGCCTTTATGTATATGTGGACCTACACCAACGGCGCCATCGCCGCCAACTGCTGGGGCACGACCGATCCCGCGTCCGAGGGCTACCAGGCCGCCGGCAACTGGGTGGGCGTCGTGTTCGCCATCCAGGCGGTCGGCTCCATCCTTTGGGCCATCGTGCTGCCGAAGTTCAAGTCGCTGCGCCTCGCATACGTCGTCAGCCTGCTGATCGGCGCCTTCGGCTTCATCTCCGTGGCCTTCGTCCACAACCAGTACCTGCTGTTCGCCTCCTATTTCCTGATCGGCGCCGCCTGGGCCGCGATGCTCGCGCTGCCGTTCACCCTGCTGACCAACGCCCTGAGCGGCGAGCATATGGGCAGTTACCTGGGGCTGTTCAACTGCACGATCTGCCTCCCGCAGATCGTCGCGGCGGCCCTCGGCGGCGTGGTACTGAAGCTCGTCGGCGGCGTGCAGGCCAACATGCTCGTCATTGCCGGCGTGCTGCTCGTCTGCGGCTGTTTCGCCGTCGCCCTTGTCAAGGAACACAAGAATTAATCCATTATACTAACCATTCTTCAAATGAAAAAAATCCTATCCATCCTTGCGGCCATCGCGCTCTCGGGCGTGATGGGCGTTACCGCATCCGCCCAAGGCTATGCGGTTCGGGGTGTGGTCGTCGACCAGTTGGGACCCGTGATCGGTGCCGCCATCATCGAGGCTGGCACGACCAACGGAGCCGTGACGGATCTCGACGGCAACTTCTCCCTCAGGGTTTCTTCTCCTGATGCGACCATCGAGGTGAGCTGCATCGGCTACACCACACAGTCTTTCAAGGCATCCGCGATGCCCGCCACCATCACCCTCCACGAGGACAGCGAGTTCCTCGACGAGGTCGTGGTCATCGGCTACGGTACCGTCAAGAAGAGTGACATGACCGGATCCGTCGTCGCCATCAAGAACGACGAAGTCAACCGGGGCGCGATCACCTCTCCGAGCCAGGCTCTCGTGGGCAAGGTCTCCGGTCTGCACATCGTGCCGGCTTCCGGACAGCCCGGTGACGGCGCAACGATCCGCATCCGCGGCGCCGCATCCCTCACCGCCAACAACGACCCGCTCATCGTCATCGACGGCGTACCTGTGACCGGTGAAGGCGGTGCCGGCATGGGCGATCCGCTCGCCTCGGTCAACCCCAACGACATCGAGAGCTTCTCCGTGTTGAAGGACGCCTCCGCGACCGCCATCTACGGTTCCCGCGCTTCCAACGGCGTCATCATCATCACCACGAAGAAAGGCAGCGGCGGTGCACTCAAGGTCACCTACAACGGCAGCATCAGCGCCAAGCAGAACATCGCCACCCTCGACATGATGAACGGCGACCAGTTCCGCGAGGCGGTGAACCTGTATCACCCCGAGTATGCTCCCTTGCTCGGCACGGAAAACACCAACTGGCAGAGCCAGATCTACCGCATCGGCATTGCGACGGACCACAATATCAGCGCGTACGGCGGCAGCCGGCTGCCGTTCCGCTTCAGCATCGGCTACAATCTGGACCAGGCGACCACCAAGCTGGGTGACAACCAGCGCGTCAACGCCGACCTCAGCCTGTCGCCGAAGTTCCTGGACGACCACCTGTCCCTCAACGTGAACGTCAAGGGCATCTACCAGCAGACCCTCTGGGCCAACGGCGGCGCCGTGGGCGGGGCTGTGGCATTCGATCCGACCAAGCCGGTGAACAATGCGGACGGTTCCTTCTGGAACTGGTACAACAACGACGGCACGCCCAACACGATGGCGTCCACCAGCCCGATGTCCACCCTGTACGACTACTATAACGTCGGCCGTACGGTGCGCAGCATCGGCAACGTGCAGTTCGACTACAAGGTCCACGGACTGGAAGACCTGCGCTTCAACCTCAACCTGGGTTATGACATCGCGCGGACAAAGGGCGAGCAGTACAATGAAATCGGGTCCTACAGCTCGCTGCGCGCCACGCCGGACCGCGCCGTCCGCTACAAGAACTTCAACCGCAACCTCCTCCTCGAAGCCTATGCCGACTACAATCACGATTTCGACTGGTGCAACCTCGACGCCATGGCCGGTTATTCCTGGCAGCGCAACTACGTCCGCTACGACAATACGCAGTATTATAACGTGGAACCGCGCTGGGAGGAGAAAGATATCTATGAGCAGAAGCCGTACGACGCGAAAGAGTATGTGCTGATCTCCTTCTTCGGCCGCGTCAACTGGTCGATCATGTCCAAGTATCTCTTCACCGTCACCGTCCGCGAGGATGCCTCTTCCCGTTTCAGCCCGAAGAACCGCTGGGGCCTGTTCCCTTCCGCGGCCTTTGCCTGGAACATCAAGAACGAGGACTTCCTGAAGAACGAGGGTGCCGTATCCGCCCTCAAGCTCCGTCTCGGATGGGGCCGCACGGGCCAGCAGGACATCGGCGGTGACTACTATCCGTACATCGCCAAGTACTACAAGGCGACGGATCCGCGCATGCGCTACTATATGGGTGACGGCAACTACAACGTGCTCGCCCCGATTGCCTACAACCCGAACATCAAGTGGGAGACCACCGAGACCTGGAACGCCGGTCTGGACTTCGGCTTCATCGGCGACCGCATCACCGGCACCGTGGAGACCTACTACCGCCGCACCTTCGATCTCCTGAACTCCATCAATTTCTCGATGGGTACCAACTTCACCAACATGCTGATCGACAATATCGGCGAGATGGTCAACAAGGGTGTTGAAATCACCCTCAACACGGTCCCGGTCGAGACGAGGGACTGGCACTGGTCCATCGGCGGCAACGTCACCTTCCAGGACACCCGGATCACCAAGTTGACGGCCAAGAACATCCCCGGTTATCTCGGCGTGACGACGGGCCCGAACCTCGGTGGTACGGACGGTTTCACCTCCCTCCATCGCGTCGGCTTCGCCCCGTACACCTTCTTCCTCTATGAGCAGGCGTACGACACCGATGGCAAGCCGATCCAGAACGTGCTCATCGACCGCAACGGCGACGGCATCATTTCCGAATCCGACCGCTACGTCACCGGCTACAGCCCGAATCCCTGGATGTTCTTCGGCATCAACACGCACGTGAGCTACAAGAACTGGGACTTCAGCATCAACGGTCACGGCTCCATCGGCAGCTACGCCATCAACCGCGTGGCAATGGGCTATTCGACCGCCTATTCCGAGGATTACACCAAGAACTTTATCCAGAACTGGAGCAACACCTATCTGATACCCGGTTGGGTGGATCTCCAGCAGACCAACCAGAAGTATTCCGACATGTTCGTCGAGAACACCTCGTTCTTCAAGATCGACGACATCAACCTCGGCTACACCTTCAACTTCAAGCGCTTCCTCGATTCGATCCGTGTCGCCGCTTCCGTACAGAACGCCTTCACGATCACCAAGTACCGGGGACTTGATCCCGAACTGCAGGGCGTCGACGGCGTGGACAACAACATGTTCCCGCGCCCGCGCCTTTACACGATCCGTGTCAACATCAACTTCTAATACGTGACGGATATGAAAAAGATATATACCATCATTCTTGTGACGCTCGCCTGCGTTCTGTCTTCCTGCGTCCAGGACCTCAACACGCACCTGCTCAACGAGACCGACACGACGGAGGATCAGGCTTTTGCCACCCAGGCGGACTATCTCGCCGCCCTGACCTACATCAATTCCTTCTACAGCTTCGTCAGTGCCGGCGACCCAGGCACTCCCGACATCAGCGTGAAGGATGCCGGACAGAGCGAACTGGTGCGCCAGTACGTCAACCTCAATGAACTCTCCGCCGACACCTTCAAGTGCAGCTGGACGGGCGACAGCTACGTCTCCGAGCTCCAGAACAACCGCTGGACGGCCACCGAGAACGCCGCGACGATCGCGGTCTATACCCGTTGCATGAAGGGCATCACCCTCGTCAACGAATTCCTCCGCCAGACCGAGCCCGAGAAACTCGAGGCCCGCGGACATGGCAGCATGAGCACAGTCATCGCCGGATACCGCGCCGAAGCCCGCTTCCACCGTGCCCTGTTCTACTATCTGCTGATGGACCTCTTCGGCAATCCGCCGTTCGCGACGCCGGAAAACGTCCTGGGCGAAGCGCCCGAGCAGATCAAACGTTCCGCGCTCTTCGACTGGATCGAAACCGAGTGCACGGAGCTTCTGACGGGCAACGACATGCCGGCCAAGGGCGCCGTTCCGTATCCGCGTCCGACCAAGGGTTCCGTACAGGCGCTCCTCGCCCGTATGTACCTCAACGCCCAGGTCTACACCGGCACCGCCCGCTGGCAGGATGCCAAGGATGCAGCCGCAGCCGTCATCGGCATGGGCTATGTCCTCCATCCCGTCTATCAGGAACTCTTCATGCAGGACAACACCGAGAGCGGCGCCGCTGCCGATGAGTTCATTTTTGGCATCGAATATGACCGCGACCACGCCCAGAGCTGGGGCGGCACGACCACCCTGTGCAGCGCCTTCGTCGGCGGCACCGCCAACACCAAGATCGGCCAGCTGCTCGGCGTCGGCACGACCATCATGCCGGAAGGCTGGGACGGTTACCACGTGGCGCCCGACTATGTGGACCGCTTCGAGCTCAAGGGGGTGACCTGGGACGGCTCCGACTTCGGCTACGACCGCGAGAAGTCCGACAAGCGCGCGTTCTTCTTCAACGAAGGCGAGCCCGACTTCGTCGCGACGACCACCAAGACCGGCTGGCGCTGCTGGAAATGGAGCAGCCTCAAGTCCGACGGAACGATCCTGGACCGCAACAGCGACAACTTCAAGTTCTCTTCCAGCGACTTCCCGATGTTCCGCCTTGCGGAAATGTACCTGATCTATGCTGAGGCCGACGCCCGCCTGAACGACGGTACTACGACCGACGCCACGGCGCTCGGTTACATCAAGGCGCTGCGCGACCGTGCAGGCGTGGAGATGCCCGATGCCGTCACCCTCGACTGGCTGCTCGACGAGCGTGCCCGCGAACTGATGCTGGAAGGACACCGCCGCACGGACCTCATCCGCTATGGTTACTTCACCTCCGCGTCCTTCCCGTGGGCCGGCAAGGGCGGCGTGCCGAACGGCAAGGTTTCCCTGCCTTCCTACCGCACGCTCTACCCTCTTCTCACTTCGGATATCAATGCCAATCCCAATCTCAAGCAGAATCCCGGCTATTAATCGACGTGCTTTGAACTTATAATACACAGCAAGATGAAAAAATCTATCTATATCGTCCTGTTGGCCTTCGCAGCGCTGTTCACTTTCGCTTCCTGCGAAAGGGAATTCTCCATGAAGGAAGTCGGTACCGAATCCGTCGCCCCGGTCCTCGCGGCCGTCAGCGACCAGGTCATCGACGCCAACAACAGCAAGGCTGAATCGGTGATATTCAACTGGACGCCCGCATCCTTCGGCGCGCCCGTCCAGGTTGAATACACGCTCTACCTGACCCGGGAAGGCGCTTCCGATTATCTGATCGCCCAGACCTTCTCGACCGCCGTCGCCGTGGAGAAAGCCACCATCAACTCCGGCGCCGTCGCCCTCGGTATCGAGAAGAACGGCACCGGCACCGTGGGTGCCAAGGTCGTCGCTGACGTCTATACCGGACCCGGCGGATCCGCTTCCTTCGCAATGAGCAATACTTCCAACAGCATCTCTTTCGACGTCACCACCTTCGAAGCACCGAAGGACTGGATTTTCCTCCCCGGTGTCTACAATGGCTGGGGCGACAGCAACGAAAAAGAAGAATGGAAAGTCTGGGAAATGGACGGCGGCAGCAAGGTGTACCGCACCCTGGTCCAGTTCGAATCCGCAGACTGGTGTGTCGGCTTCTGCCCGTTCAAGATCTTCGCGAACGGTGCCTGGCTCGGCTACAACGACGGTTATGAGCCGGCCTGGGGCCGCATCTACTCGAATGACGACGGAAACTGGGCCGTCCCCGAGGCGGAGCCTATCAACTTCATCACGGTCAACATGACCACCAAGAAAGGTACCCGCGAGGCCGTTTCCAAGGTCGGCATTATCGGCTCCTTCTGCGACTGGGCCGACGACAAGGAAGTTTCCTTCGTCTACGACAAGGTCAACAACGTCTGGAATGCCGACGTGACTTTCTCCGCCGGCGATACGTTCCTGATCCGACTGAACGGCGACTGGGGCTTCAAGTATGGTACCGCCACCAACCCCGCCAGCGGTGTTCCCGGCGGCTTCGAGCTCGTTGAAGGCTCTTCTTCCGCCGACATCGCGGCGCCTGGTGCCGGTGAATACACGGTTCGCCTGCACGCCAACCGCACTCCGCTTGTGATTTCCTATATAGCGAAGTAACCTTATGACAATCTGCATTATGAAAAAGTTTAGATACATTTTGGCGATTGCCGCATTGATCCTCGGCGGGGCGTCCTGTACCATCCTGCCGGAAGACGCCTTCTCCACGGATCCCGTCGCACCCGAGTTCCTGGCCCACGCCGACATCCTGATGACCGCAAACACGATGGACGAGGATGTCAACTTCACGTGGACGGCCTACCGGAACCTTCCCGAGGGCCTGAACTATACGCTCAAAGCGACCTATGTCAATGACACCAAGGTGCTCACCACCCTCCCCGCCACCACCTACAAGACAAACAAGAAGGCTTTCAAGGATCTGCTCTACACCACCTTCCCGAACCTGCCGGAGAACGACACGTTCGTCCTCTCCTTCGAGGTGTCCGTACTGGACGCCGAAGGGAAGGAATACGTATCCAACGCCATGGGCGTGACCATCTACGCATACGGCGATGCCATTGCACCGGTCATCGACCTGAAGCTGGACGAGCTGGCGCTCGATCCGGCCGATGCGCTGACGGATGTGGTCCTCCTCTCCTGGGAACCGGCCCGCCTGGTCTTCGGCGAAAAGGTGAACTACAACGTTTACCTGAGCACGGTCACGGAGGCCATGCCCGCCACCAAGGCGCTGGAAGCCCCGGCGTACCTGCTGGCCGAAGGCCTCTCGGAAACCAGTTTCTCCATGACGGTGGACGCCTTCAATGACGCCGTCATCGCCGCCGGAGGAGCGGAGTCTGCGGAAGTTCCGGTCAAGTTCCTGGTCGAGGCCTACTGCGAGTCCCTCCCCGAGGGCATCGAGGCCGCTTCGACGAAGATGACCGTCACGACCTATGCGGTCACTTTCCCGGAGGTCCTTTACATCCCGGGCAGCCACCAGGGATGGTCGCCTGCCGACGCCCCCACGATCAAGCTCTCTTCGAGCATCAAGGGCTACTACGAAGGCATCGTCGACCTGACGACCCAGGACGGCAGCAACGCCCAGTTCAAGTTCAGTCCGAAACCCGAATGGGACGGCGACTTCGGCGGCAAGGTGGAGGCTGATCCGGAAAAGCCCGGATTCTTTACCGGTACGGTCGGAGTCTCCGACAACATCGAAGTCCCCTCCGGCATCTACGTCCTCATGCTCAACAAGAAGCTCAATAAGATCAGTCTGGTCGAAATCAAGAGCCTCGGCGCCATCGGGACCGCTTTCGGCAGCTGGGATCAGGAGATTACGATGGACTGGGACAAGCAGACCAACGTCTTCTCGATCACTACCGACATCGCCCCCGGTGAGTACAAGTTCCGTCTCAACAACGACTGGACCTTCTCCATCGACAACACCGGCGGCATCAACGGCGGCGGTGCCAACTTTGAGACGGCCCTCAGCGGAAACTACAAGGTGTCCGTGGATATGAGTTGCCACCCGTTCAAGGTGAAGTTCGCCAACACTTCCTTCCCGGAGGTGCTTTATGTGCCCGGCTCCCACAACGACTGGACCCACAGCGCCACTATCCTGAAGGGCGACGGCAACGGCCATTACGAAGGCTTCGCCAAAGTCGGCGGAGAATGGGGCTTCAAGCTCACCCCGGCCGCGAACTGGGACAACGGAGAGTGGGGCCTTGACAAAGCCACCACGCCTGAAATCAGCGATGCCGGGGAGACGACGGTCTCGCTCACGGCTTCCGATGCCGGCAACATCCTGGAAGGCTCCGAGGTCACCTATTCCCGCGTGATCGTCGACCTGAACGAGATGACCGCCAGAATCCTGCCGATCCAGAGCGTGGAACTCTGCGGCACGTTCACCAGCTGGGGCGTAAAAGAGGACTACTTCCTCAAGTATTCCGCCGACACGGACAGCTGGAAGATTGAAGGTGTTGAAATCCCGAAGGGCGCCCAGTGGAAGTTCCGCATGAACAGCGACGACAGCTGGACGGCCAACCTCGGCTATGTCGACGGCGCTCCTTCGCTCGACAACCTTGTCCAGAATGGCAAGAACATCGAGGACACCGCTCCGGGCATCTATACCATCGAACTCTTCCTGGGCGAGACTCCTTATCATGCCACGCTCACCAAGACGGGCGATGCCGGCGACGTCCCTCTGCCCGAGTCGATGTACATCATCGGCAACGCCTTCGGCAACTGGGACTGGTCTGACGAGAAGGTCGTGGAAATGACGCCGGTCAACGGTATGGAAGGAGCCTTCTGGGCCATCCGCTACATGACCACGGACACGGAGTTCAAGTTCTGCGCCGAGAAGGCCTGGAACAACGATTTCTGCACGCTCACGACGAACGAGGGCTTCATCACCCCGGGCAACAACAAGGTGGAAGCCGCCGGCCTTTACATGGTCTGCGTGGACGCCAAGAATGAGAAAGTCATCGTGGAGCCCGCCAAGGTTTACGGCATCGGAGACTGCTTCGGCGGTTGGGAGAACGGTGCGCCGTTCACCGTCACTGACAACGGAATGGCCACCATTACGACTGCGAACGCTGGCGAGCTCCGCATGTATGCGTCGGCATCCTGCTATGACGTCGCTTTCTGGCAGATGGAATTCATCATCCTGGACGGCAAAATTGTCTATCGCGGCAAAGGCAACGACCAGGAGCGGGTCCCCTGCACGGCAGGCCAGAAAGTTACGTTGGATTTCAACGCCGGAACCGGCGCCATTGAGTAAAAAAGCGTATATTTGACAAAAGCGCCAATCTGACGGGTTGGCGCTTTCTTCCTTATCATGAAGAAGTTTTTCCTCCTCCTGTTCTGGGTTTTGATGGTGGCCTCCTGTACGAAGCCTCCGGTAGTCCTATCGCCCTCCGCAACCTTGTCGGTATCGCCCGGCACACTTTCGTTCACTACGGACGAAACTTCAAGCCAATCGCTCTCCGTCACAGCCAGCGCGGCTTGGACGGCCACCGTTGCCGACGGCGGAAGCTGGTGTTCCGTAGACCCGTACCACGGTACGGGCAACACCACCGTGTCCATTACGGCAGCCACCAACAAGACCGCTGATGCGCGTTCGACCACGATTACCTTCAGCGCCGCCAACTGCAGTCCGGTCACCGTCACGGTAAGCCAGGTAGCCGGAGAGGCCCCGGAGAAGACCGAAACACAGACGATTGCGCTGAATGGCACCGCCTGGGATGGGGAGAAACGGGCCGATATCACCTATCAGGTAAATGTTTACAGTTTCGCCGACTCGGACGGCGACGGCTGGGGCGACCTCAAGGGCGTGACGCAGCACCTCGACTATTTCGAGAGCCTGGGTGTGAGCGCCCTCTGGCTGTCTCCGGTCCAGGCCGCAGGCTCCTACCACGGCTACGATGTCTCGGACTACAGCGCGATCAATCCCAAGCTGGGTACCGAAGCCGATTTCAAGGATTTGATCGACAAGGCGAAGGCCAAGGGAATCGACATCTACATGGACTACGTGCTGAACCATTCCGGCGACCAGAACGCCTGGTTCAAGCAGGCCTGCGCCGACCCGGCCGGCCCGTACCGCGACTACTATGTCTTCTCCAGCGACCCCTCCAGTGACATGAGGAACGGCAAGGTGGATAATTTCGGCGGAGCCACGAGCACCCGGATGGGGACGTGGCACCCGCTGTCCGGCAGCGTCAGCGGCCGGCTGCATTTCAAGCTGGACTGGGCGGCCAAGACCGTCACCGTGACGCAGACGGACCAGGCGGCGCAGGCCTCCAACGGCAGCGCCACCAAGTGGCTCTATTACGGCGACGGAGTCCTGATGGGCCTGTACCAGACCTCGAACGATATCTTCGAGATCACGGTGGACTACAATTCCAGCTGGGGCTTCCTTATCCGCACCGACAAGGACAAATGGGACGGCGGAACCAAATGGGGCGGAGACGGCAAACAGCTGACCATGGGCACGGCCTACAAGATCAATAACAGCACCGCTGCGGATATCACATTCGCCGGTGGCGGCTACTACTTCGCCAGCTTCGACCGGTCGATGCCGGACTTCAACTACGGCCCGGCAGACAAGGCTGCTGAATCCGGCGCCTTCAAGGATCTGGCGGCTTCCGCCGACAAATGGATCAACCTGGGCGTAGCCGGCATGCGCCTCGACGCCGTGATCTGGATTTACCAGGAGCAGACCGCCGCCAACGTGGCCTTCCTGAAGGCCTGGTACGACCGCTGCAACGCCACCTACAAGGCGCGGGGCGGGGCGGGCAACTTCTATATGGTGGGCGAGGCCTGGTGCGACAATGCCGAGCAGATGGCGCCCTACTACCAGGGCTTGCCTTCCAATTTCAATTTCTACTACTGGTATACCCTTAAGGACCGCATCAACGAGGGCCGGGGCAATGATTTCGCCAGGACCGTGAGTTATTTCCGCGGCCTCTTCCGCCAGAACCGCCCCGGCTTCATCGACGCGATCAAGCTCACCAACCACGACGAGGACCGGGCTGCGAGCGACCTGAGACGCGATATCAACAAGGAGAAACTGGCCGCCGCCGTGCTGCTGACCTCGCCGGGCAAGCCTTTCGTCTATCAAGGCGAGGAACTCGGCTACTGGGGCACCAAGAGCAGAGGAGACGAATACATCCGCACCCCGATCAAATGGTCCCGCAGCGGCAACGTGCCGGCCGCAGCCCTCGGCGGCAAGGTGGACGACGCCATGCTCAACGCAGAAATCAGCGTGGAGGCTCAATCCGCCGATCCTGCCTCGTTGCTGAGTGTCTACAGGGATTTCGCGACGGCGCGCAATACCTACAAGGCCCTCGCCCACGGCGAGATGGAAGCGATAAACACCTCCAGCTCCGCCATGGCCGCCTGGACCATGAGCTGTGACGGACAGACCCTACTCATCTTTCATAATTTCAGCTCATACAAGGCTGCGGAGCCTGTCGGCACGAAGGACCTCTCCCATTGTATCGCCCTCAATGGCTCTGCCAGCCTGAAGACAACCTCCAAGGGAGATGTCGTTTCCAACCGCATCTTAACCCTGGATCCATATTCCTCCGCCATTTTCCTCCTCAATGAATAGCACTCATTTCTCCGTCCTGGCTGTGGCGTTCATGCTCCTGTGCACCTGCTGCGGCAAAACGCCCAAGCCGGAACCGCAGCCGGACCGCACCTTCGTCAAAGGTGCGGACATCAGCTGGGTGACGGAAATGGAGTCAAAGGGCCTCCGCTTCTACAACGCCGCCGGACAGCAGCGGGAGCTCACCGCCCTGATGCAGGAGATCGGCTGCAACGCCGTCCGGCTGCGTGTGTGGGTGGACCCGGAAGGGGGCTGGAACGGCAAGGCGGATGTCATCGCCAAGGCGCGGCGCGCCCACGCACTCGGAATGAAGGTCATGATCGACTTCCACTATAGCGACTCCTGGGCCGATCCCGGCAAGCAGAACATCCCCGCTGCCTGGAAGGGCAAGGATGCCTCCGGCATGGCCGCGGCCGTGGGAGCGCACACGCAGGAGATCCTGCAGGCGCTAAAGGCCGCTGGTGTGGACGTCGCCTGGGTGCAGGTGGGCAACGAAGTCACGAACGGAATGCTTTGGGAGAGTGGCCGGGTGGCGGACAGATCCGTGGGGCATTTCGTGGAATATTTCCACGCCGGGCGGGAGGCCGTAAAGGCCGTCTACCCCCAGGCGAAAGTAATCCTGCACCTGGACAACGGCTGGAACTCCGGAACCCTCAACTGGTTCCTCACGCTGATGAAAGGGCATTCCCTGAACTACGACATCCTGGGCCTCTCGCTCTATCCTTCTTACTGGGAGAACGGGGCTTACCCGGACTGGACGCCGAAAGCGCAGCAATTTGTGGAGAACCTGCCCTCGCTTTATAACGCCTACAACAAACCCATTCTGCTGGTGGAATTCGGCATGCCGGCGAGCGAGCCCGCCAAGGCCAAGGCCGCGCTGCAGTACCTGATGGACAAGACGAAGAAACTAGATTATTTCGGAGGCATCTTCTACTGGGAGCCGGAGGCCGAGCACGACCGCAATGGCTATGACTACGGCGCATTCTCGGGCGGGAAGCCCACTGCCGCGCTGGGGCCGTTCGGAGAATAGATTCTTCGCTGCGCTCAGAATGACATACAACGATTGACCGATATGATGAAACGAAACCTATACCTCCTGCTTTCCGCCGCGCTGGTGGCCGCCTGTGCGCAGCCGGCGGATTATTCCCTGGTGCCCGAAGCCTCGGAGGCCCAGGTACAGCGGGTGGAACCCCTGAGCTGGTGGACCGGCATGAACACGTCCCTGCAGCTGATGGTGCAGGGTCCGGGCATCGGCGCCTTTGACGTTGCCGTCGAAGGCCGCGGCCTCTCCGTGACGGCCGTCCACAAGGCCGACAGCCCCAATTTCCTCTTCCTCGACATGGCGGTAACTGCCGCCGGGGAGTACAACCTCGTGTTCACCAAAGGGGCCGAGTGCTTCAAGTACCCGTACGTCGTCCGCGAACGCCGGGCCGGCAGCCGCGACCGGGAGAGCTTCATCACTGCCGACATGATCTACCTCATCATGCCCGACCGCTTCGCTTCGGCGACGGATGCCAACGACACCGCCTGGCCGGGCGGTGCCTATGACGACGGCTCCGCACGCGCCTGGACCGTCCCCGAAACTCCGGACGAGGTGGACCGCGAGGATCCCGTGAGCCGCCACGGCGGCGACATCCAGGGTATGATCGACCACCTGGACTACATCGCCGACCTCGGCGCCACCGCCATCTGGTGCACCCCGCTGCTGCTCGACAACCAGCCCCGCGAATCCTACCACGGCTACGCCTGCGCCGACTACTACCACATCGATCCGCGTTTCGGCGACAACGCCCTCTACAAGGAATTCGTGGACAAAGCGCACGCGAAGGGCATCAAAGTCATTATGGACATCGTCACCAACCACTGCGGCACCGCCCACTGGTGGATGGAGGACGCCCCCTTCACCGACTGGTACCACCCGGCCGAGCCCTATGTGCAGATGAACGCCCTCTTCTCCGTGTATATGGATCCGAACGCCTCCGTGCGCGACCTGGAGCGCCAGGAGAGCGGCTGGTTCGTGCCGTCGATGCCCGATATGAACCTCGACAATCCTTACGTGCTCCGCTACTTCCAGCAGTGGGCCGTGTGGTGGATCGAATACGCCGGGCTGGACGGCCTGCGCGTGGACACCTATCCGTACAACGAGCCCGTCCCGATGTCGCAGTGGTGCAAGGCCGTGACGGACGAATATCCGCAGATGAACATCGTCGGCGAGTGCTGGGACGGCAAGATCCCGCAGCTGGCCTACTGGCAGAAGGACAATCCCAACAAGAACGGATTCAATTCCAACCTGCCCTCCATTATGGATTTCCCGCTGGAGAGCGCCATCAAGACGGCCCTCTGCGAAGACCAGGTGGGCTGGGACGAGGGTATGACGCGCGTCTATACCGTGATTGCGCAGGACTTCGCCTACCAGGACCTCAGCCATATGATGACCTTCTTCGCCAACCACGACCACGCCCGCACGGGCGACGTCCTCCGGCAGGATCCGGCCCGGATGAAGCTGGCCGTCACCCTGCTGGCGACGCTCCGCGGCATCCCGCAGCTGTACTATGGCGACGAGATGATGTTCCTGGAGCGCAAGGACGTCCCGAGCCACGACGGCGCCAAGCGCATCGACTTCCCGGGCGGCTGGGCCGGCGACCGGACCGACCTCTTCAGCGAGGCGGGCCGTCGCGGCGCCCCCGCCCTGTATGCGGACGCCGCGGAGCTGCACGACTACACCCGCACCCTTTTCCAGTGGCGCAAGGGCAACAAGGCCGTGCAGGAAGGCAAGACCCTGCACTTCCTGTCCCGCGCCAACGTGGGCGACGTCAACATCACCGACAACACCTACGCCTTCTTCCGCTACACCGCGGACGAGGCGGTCTTCGTGTACATCAACAACACCTTCGAGGACCGGGCCCTCGACTGGAACCACTACCGCGAATTCGTCTCCGGCCCCGTCCGGGGACGGAACGTGCTCACCGGCGAGGACACCGTCCTGCAGGACGGCGTCAAGGTGGCCCCCAAGAGCGCCCTGGTCGTTGAATTCAAAAGATAAGATACCCTATGAGAAAGACTATCCTCCTGTTCGCGGCCCTTCTCTGCCTTGCTTCCTGCAAGACCGGGTCCGTGCATCCCGACTGGACCTACGACACGGTGGTCTACGAGGTCAACATCCGCCAGTTCTCCCCGGAAGGCACTTTCAAGGGCGTCGAAGCCCAGCTTCCCCGCCTGAAAGAACTCGGCGTGGACATTCTGTGGCTGATGCCCATGTACGAGATCGGAGAAGTGGAGCGCAAGGGGAGCCTCGGTTCCTACTATGCCATTTCCGACTACACCAAGGTCAATCCGGAATTCGGCACGATGCAGGATTTCGAGGACCTGCTCGCCGCCGCCCACGAGGCCGGCTTCAAGCTCATCCTGGACTGGGTGGCCAACCAGACGGCGCCCGACCACGTGTGGATGAGCGGAAAGCCCGCCGACTTCTATGAGCGGGATTCGCTGGGCAACGCCATCTGGGAATACGACTGGACCGACACCCGCAGCCTCAACTACGAGAATACGGCGGTCTGGGACGCCCAGGACGAGTGTATGCGCTTCTGGCTCGAGAAGGGCGTGGACGGCTTCCGCTGCGACGCCGCCGCGGAGATGCCCGCCACGTTCTGGAAGGGGATCCTGCCCGGCATCCGCCGCGACTATCCCGACATCTACCTGCTGGCCGAAGCCGAGACCCCGGAGCTCGCCGGACTCTTCGACGCCACCTACGCCTGGAAGCTGCACCACCTGCTCAACGACGTGGCGCAGGGGACCAAGACCACGCAGGACATCCGGGATTATCTCGCTGCGGACGACCTCGAGATGGGCACCGACGGCTTCCGCCTGATGTTCACCTCCAACCACGACGAGAACTCCTGGGCGGGCAGCGAATTCGAGCGTATGGGCTCCGCCGCCAAGGTGATGGAGGTGCTCTGCTTCACCCTGCCGAAGGGTCAGCCGCTCGTCTATACGGGACAGGAAATCGGTCTCGACCGCCGTCTGGAGTTCTTCGAGAAAGACCCCATCACGGACTGGAGCGACAACCGCTACACCGACCTCATCAAGAGACTCGTGGAGATCAGACACACCCATCCCTGCCTCGCGGCAGGCGAGAAGGGCGCGCCGGCCGTCCTGATTCCGGGCGTACCCGACGAAGTCCTGGCCTTCCGCCGCAGCAAGCGGGGCGACACCATCGAGGTGTACGCCAACCTCTCCACCAAGCTGGTCGAGTTTACCGTCGGCAAAGAAAAAATAACCCTGCTGCCCTGGGGCTGGAAAATCCTTTCGAACAATGAACAGTAGAACCCTGACTCCGCTGCTGGCCCTGGCCGTCCTGGCGATCGCCTGCAGCACCCCGCCCGCCGCGCCGCAGAAGCAGGCCGAGCTGGCCTCCCCGGACGGAGCGCTCCGCCTGGAATTCGCCCTGGACGACGCCGGGACGCCTTATTATTCCCTTTCGCGCGGCGGCGTGGCCGTCGTGCTCCCGAGCCGTATGGGCTTCGCCCTGCGCGGCACCGTCAAGGCCGAGCAGCTGGACTATGCCGCCGACGGCAGCATAGACAAGAGCGATACCGCGCCGGAGATCGCCTTCGACCGCGGCTTCTCCCTGGCCGGTATGGACACGGACGGCCTGGACGAGGTCTGGGAGCCGGTCTGGGGCGAGGAGTCGCAGATCCGCAACCACTACAACGAGCTGCTGGTCCACCTGAAGCAGCCGGAGAGCGGCCGTCTGCTGGACATCCGCTTCCGCCTGTTCGACGACGGCCTGGGATTCCGCTATGAATTCCCCGCCGGGCAGCCCCTGGTGCATTTCGTCATCCGCGAGGAACTCACGGAGTTCGCGATGGCGGACGACTGCACGGCCTGGTGGATCCCGGGCGACTACGACACCCAGGAATACGAATACAATTGCACGAAGCTGTCCGAAGTCAGCGCGCATTTCCGCGACAAGATGCGCGGCAACAGCAGCCAGACCCCGTTCAGCACCTCCGGCGTGCAGACCTCCCTGCAGATGAAGACCCCCGGCGGGCTCTATGTCAACATCCACGAGGCCGCCCTGGTCGATTATCCCTGTATGCACCTGCTGGTGGACGGGGCCAGGCACTCGCTGCGCGCGTGGCTGACGCCCGACGCCGAAGGCTGGAAGGGCAACCTGACCGCCCCGGCGAAGACGCCCTGGCGCACCGTGCAGGTGGCGGCCAGCGCCACGGAGCAGCTCGCCTCCCGCCTGGTGCTCAACCTCAACGAGCCCTGCGCCCTGGACGACGTGAGCTGGATCCACCCGGTCAAGTATATGGGCGTGTGGTGGGAGATGATCGCCGGCGCGGGCTCCTGGGCCTATACGGACGCCGTGGGCGTGGACCTGAACAGCTTCGACTACGCCGCCTCCAAGCCCAACGGGCGCCACAGCGCCAACAACGAGCACGTGCGGAGCTACATCGATTTCGCCGCGGCGAACGGCTTCGACGCCCTCCTCATCGAGGGCTGGAACATCGGCTGGGAAGAATGGGCCAACTGCAACAAGGACTACGTCTTCGATTTCCTGACGCCGTATCCCGACTTCGACATCGACGCGCTCAACGCCTATGCGCACAAGAAGGGCATCCGCCTGGTGATGCACCACGAGACCTCTTCCAGCATCCGCAATTACGAGCGCCATATGGAGGCCGCCTACAGCCTGATGAACCGCTACGGCTACGACGCCGTGAAATCCGGCTACGTGGGCGACATCCTCCCGCAGGGTATGCACCACTACAGCCAGTGGATGATCAACCACTACCTGTACTGCATCACCGAGGCCGCGAAGCACCATATTATGGTGAACGCGCACGAGGCGGTGCGCCCCACGGGCCTCTGCCGTACGTACCCCAACCTCATCGGCAACGAATCCGCGATGGGCACGGAATACCAGGCCTTCGGCGGCATCACGCCCGGCCACACGGCCATCCTGCCCTTCACCCGCCTCAACGGCGGCCCGATGGACTACACGCCGGGCATCTTCGAGCAGAACCTGAAGGACTGGTGCGGCAACGATTCGTATGTGAATTCGACCATCGGCGGCCAGCTGGGCCTGTACGTGACGATGTACTCCCCGCTGCAGATGGCGGCCGACACGCCGGAGCACTACAGCCGCTTCCTGGACGCCTTCCAGTTCATCAAGGACGTGGCCATCGACTGGAGCGAGAGCCGTTACCTGTATGCCGAGCCGATGGAATACATCGTCGCGGCCCGCAAGGCCAAGGAGACCGGACAGTGGTTCTGCGGCGGCGTGACCGACGGGCAGGCGCGCAGCTTCGAGGTGAAGCTGGACTTCCTGGAGCCGGGCACCTACGAGGCGACGATCTACGCCGACGCGCCGGACGCCCACTTCAAGACGAATCCGCAGGCGTATGTGATCTCGAAACAGACCGTGACCCCGGACACCACGCTCCCCGTCACGATGGCCCCCGGCGGCGGGTTTGCCGTCAGCTTCAAGAAACTGTAGTCGAATATGACAACGACATTCAAGATAGAGTACCGGACGGCGTGGGGCGAGAGCCTTGCGCTGGTCCTCCAGGACAAGAAATACCCTATGCAGTGGGGTGAGGGCGCGATCTGGAGCGTGACGGTCAAGGACTGTCCCGCCGCGGCGCTCAAGGATTACACGTATGTGGTAATGCGCGACGGACTGATCATCCGCACCGAATGGAAGCACCACAGCGCCAAGGCGGCGCGCGAGATCGCGGACCGGTGGATCGACTGCCCGATTCCGGGCTGCCCCTTCCCGCGCGAGCACCAGGCGGAGAAGTTCGACCAGCCCGGTTTCCGGGGCGCGGGCACCGCGATCCCGGTGTTCTCGCTGCGCACGGCGGACGATTTCGGCATCGGCGAATTCCGCGACCTGCGGCCGGTGGTGGACTGGGCCGCCGCCACGGGGCAGTGCATCCTGCAGCTGCTGCCGGTCAACGACACCACCCGCAAGGGCCAGTGGGCGGATTCCTACCCCTACAGCCCCGTGTCCTCCTTCGCCCTGCATCCGCTCTATATGCACCTGCAGGACATCGGCATCAAGGCCGACGCGACCTTCAAGAAGCAGCAGGCCGCGCTGAACGCCCTCTCGGAGCTGGATTATCCGAAGGTCTTCAAGCTCAAGATGGCCTACATCCGGCAGGCCTTCGAGGCGCGCGGCGCCAAGGACCTCGCGTCCGCCGCCTGCAAGAAGTTCATCAAGGAGAACGCCGGATGGCTCGAAGAGTATGCCGCCTTCTGCGCCCGGCGCGACAAGCTGGAGCCGGAATACTACGTCTGGATGCAGTACCACCTCGACAAGCAGTTCTGCGAGGAAGTGGACTACGCCCGCGCCAAGGGCATTTCCCTGAAGGGCGACCTGCCCATCGGGGTCAGCGCCGACAGCGCAGAGGCCTTCTGGCATCCCGAGCTCTTCAACCTGGATTCCTCGACCGGCGCCCCGCCTGATTTCTTCAGCACGGACGGTCAGAACTGGGGTTTCCCGACCTACAACTGGGAGGAGATGAGCAAGGACGATTTCGCCTGGTGGAAGGCGCGCCTGCGCAAGATGAGCCGCTATTTCGACGCGTTCCGCATCGACCATATCCTCGGCTTCTTCCGCATCTGGGAGATCCCCAAGGAGTTCACCGGCGGCCTGGAGGGGCACTTCAACCCGGCGCTGCCGTATTCTCCGGAGGAGATCTATGCGATGCACCTGCCGATCGAGGGGCTCTTCCATCCCGATCCGCGCCATCCGGGGATGTACCAGCCGCTGATCGCCCCGGCCTCCGCGAACCTGCCGCAGTGGCAGCAGGAGCGCTTCGGCGCCCTGTACAACGACTTCTTCTATCATCGCCACGAGGAGTTCTGGCGCCGCAACGCGGAGCGCAAGCTCCCCGAACTGCTCGGCGCCACGGGGATGCTGGCCTGCGGCGAGGACCTCGGTATGGTGCCGCACTGCGTGCCCGGCGTGATGGACCACGAGAAGATCCTGTCGCTGAAGATGCGCGGCATGGAGCAGGAAGGGGAGTGGAAATACCTGAGCGTGTGCGCGACTTCGAGCCACGACATGGAGACGCTGCGTATGCAGTGCGACCACGATCCGGAGCCCTGGGAGGTGCGCAATGCGCTGTGGGAGTTCCTCGACTCGCCGTCGATGCTCGCCATCTTCCCGATGCAGGACTGGGTGGCCCTGGACAAGGGCCTGCGCCGTGCGGACCGCATGGCCGAACGCATCAACGAGCCCGCCGACTCGCACCACCACTGGCGCTTCCGCCTGCACTTCGACGTGCACGACCTGCCGGGCGCCGGCGAGCTCAACGCCGCCGTCTCCGGCCTCATCAGAGACAGCCGCCGCGCGGCATAAATCCGCCGTTCTCATCGGCGAATCCCCGACAGAAGTCCCGGCCATCTTGCGGCCGGGACCTTTTTTTGGGTATAAAGTTTCTTTATATTCAGAATTTTACTAACTTTGCGGGCTATTTTACGAATTATATTTAATTTACAATACTTATATGCAAAGCAAAGGTGCTATCAGATTTGTCACGATTTGCCTCTTGATCGCCTGCTTCTGGCAGCTGTCGTTCACCCTGGTGACGTCCATCCAGAACAAGAAGGCGGCACGGCGTGCCGAGCAGGTGGCCCAGGCTTTCGACCTGGCCAGCGTACCCGAGGCTGATCGTGCTTTCTATCTCGACTCCATCCGGAAGATCGAGTCCCGCCGTTACACAGATTCCATTTCCGGCGAGAAAGTTTATTTGGGTTATACATTCAAGCAGGTCCAGAACCAGGAGATCAACCTCGGCCTCGACCTCAAGGGCGGTATGAACGTCATGCTGCAGGTCCAGCTCGAGGACTTGGTGCGCGCCCTCGCCGGCGGCGACCAGTCCCCGCAGTTCCTGCAGGCCCTGTCGCTCGCCAAGGAGCGCAGCGTCAATTCGCAGTCCGACTTCATCACCCTGTTCGGTGAGGCCTGGAAGGAAGTCTCCGGCGGTATGCGCCTCGCGCAGATCTTCGGTACCTACGAGATGCGCGACCGCATCAAGCCCGAGTCCACCGACGAGCAGGTCATCGCGGTGATCAAGGACGAAGCCGAGAGCGCCGTCGCCAACTCCTTCAACGTCCTGCGCAACCGTATCGACCGTTTCGGCGTCACGCAGCCGTCCATCCAGAAGCTCGGCAACACCGGCCGCATCCTCGTGGAGCTCCCGGGCGTGAAGGAGCCCGAGCGTGTCCGCAAGCTGCTCCAGGGCACCGCGTCCCTCGAGTTCTGGCCGACGTTCACCTATGACGAGATGGCTTCCTACCTCGACGAGGCCAACACCCGCCTCGCGGAGATCCTCTCCGCCGGCGAGGCTCCGGCCGCTTCCGCCGCTCCCGCCGCCGACGATGTCGTCGCGCAGGAGATCCAGGCCCAGAGCGCCGACGACGCCGGTCTCGAGGCCGCCCGCAAGGCCAACCCGCTGTACGCGATCCTCAGCCCGTCCGGTATGCGCGGCAACGCCTGCATCGCCTTTGCCGCCGCCGCCGACACGGCCCAGGTCAACAAGTACCTCAGCATGCCTGAGATCGAGGCCATCTTCCCGGCGGAGTTCCGCCCGATGTGGTCCGTCCAGCCGTCCGAGTATATGCAGAGCGACAACATCTACGAGCTTGTCGCCATCAAGTCCACCTCCCGCGACGGCAAGGCCCCGCTCGACGGCGGTGTCGTGACCGACGCCCACGTGGACTACGACCAGCGCCGCGGCGGTTATCCGGGCGTGTCGATGACGATGAACGCCGAAGGTGCCAACACCTGGGCCCGCCTGACCAAGGAGAACATCGGCCGCCAGGTCGCCATCGTGCTCGACGGCACGGTCTATTCCTACCCGACCGTCCAGACCGAGATCACCGGAGGTTCCTCCTCCATCACCGGCCACTTCACCATCGAAGAGGCCACCGACCTTACCAACGTCCTCAAGTCCGGTAAGCTTCCCGCTCCGGCTACGATCGTCCAGGAGCAGGTCGTCGGTCCGTCCCTCGGTGCCGAGTCCATCCGCGCCGGTCTCATTTCCTTCCTGATCGCGTTCTGCCTCGTCCTCATCTATATGCTCTTCTTCTATCAGGGAGCGGGTGTGGCCGCTGACATCGCGCTGCTGTCCAACGTCGTGCTGCTCTTCGGCACCCTGTCCGCCTTCGGCGCCGTCCTGACGCTGCCGGGTATCGCCGGTCTCGTCCTGACCCTGGGTATGGCCGTGGACGCCAACGTGATCATCTACGAGCGCATCAAGGAAGAGCTCAAGGCCGGCAAGGGCCTGAGCAAGGCCATCTCCGACGGTTACAAGAACGCCTACTCCGCCATCATCGACGGCCAGGTGACCACCCTCCTGACGGGTCTCGTGCTCTTCTTCTTCGGCTCCGGTCCGATCAAGGGCTTCGCGACCACGCTCATCATCGGTATCATCACCTCGATGCTCACCGCCATCTTCGTCACGCGCCTGATCTTCGAAGGCCGCCTCGCCCGCGGTAAGAACATCACCTTCGAGAACAAGCTCACGAAGGACTTCCTCAAGAACACGAACATCGACTTCCTGGGTGCCCGCAAGTGGTCCTACATCATCTCCGGCGCCCTCATCGTGATCGCCCTCGGATCCATCTTCATCAAGGGCTTCACCTATGGTGTCGACTTCACCGGCGGCCGCACCTACGTGGTCCGCTTCGACAAGCCCGTGACCGCCGAAGACGTCCGTTCCGCCGTGAACCGGACCTTCAACCTGGCCGATCCCGAGTCCTCCGTCGAGGTCAAGCAGTTCGGTGGCGACAGCCAGATGAAGATCACGACCTCCTACAAGTTCCAGGACGAGTCCGCCACGGTCGATGCCGAGATCGAAGGTATGCTGTTCGAGTCCCTGAAGGACTTCTACGTGGAGCCCGTGGACCTCGCCGACTTCACCTCCACGCTGGAGAATCCGAACGGTATCATCTCCTCCGACAAGGTGGGCGCCTCGATCGCCAACGACATCAAGCGCAACGCCATCATCTCCATCATCCTCGCCCTCATCGTCATCTTCGCCTACATCGCGATGCGGTTCAAGGGCTGGAACTGGGGTCTCGGCGGCGTCGTGTCCCTGGCTCACACCGCGATCATCATCATCGGCTTCTTCTCCCTGTTCAGCGGCATCCTGCCGTTCAACCTGGACGTGGACCAGACCTTCATCGCCGCCATCCTGACGATCATCGGTTACGCCATCAACGACAACGTGGTTATCTTCGACCGTATCCGTGAGAACCTCGCGCTCCACCCGAGCGACGACTTCAAGGCTTCGGTCAACAAGTCCCTCAACGCGACCCTCACCCGTACGGTCAACACCTCGGTCTCGACCCTCCTCCCGATGCTTGCCATCGCAATCTTCGGCGGCGAGTCCATCCGCGGTCTGTCCGTCGCGCTCTGCCTCGGCGTGCTCATCGGTACTTACGCTTCCATCATGATCGGTACCCCGATTATGTTCGACGCCGAGATGCGCAGCCGCAAGAAGGCCGCCGACGCGAAGGCTTCGAAGAAGTAAAAAAGTTATCAACAATAGAACACCCGGCCTGCGAAGGTCGGGTGTTTTTGTGTATATTTGTAAAGCTATGTCCTTCGTACATCTTCACGTCCATACCCAATATTCCATCCTCGACGGGATGAGCGACATCGAGAAGCTCTTCCGCCGCGCGGAGGAGCTGGGGATGCCCGGCCTGGCCATCACGGACCACGGCAATATGTACGGCATCAAGGACTTCAGCGACGTGGCGAAGAAGCACCCGGACGTCAAGCCTGTCCTCGGCTGCGAGATCTACGTCACGCAGCACTACGACCACCGCCTCAAGGACAACGAGCACAAGAAATACTACCACCTCATCCTCCTGGCGAAGAACTACACGGGCTACAAGAACCTGATGAAGATCGTGTCCACCGGGCACATCGAAGGAATGTACTACAAACCCCGCGTGAGCCACGAAGTGCTGGAGCGATACCACGAAGGGCTCATCTGCTGCTCCGCCTGTATGGCGGGCGAAATCCCGCGCGGCATCCTCGCTGGGGACGCCGCGGGCGTGGACAAGGCCATCGAATGGCACAAGCGCGTGTTCGGCGAGGATTACTACCTCGAGGTGATGCTCCACAAGACGGAGGTTCCGGGCCTGGGGCTGGACCTGTACGAACAGCAGAAGGAATATACCGCCCGCATCTTCGAGCTGGGACAGAAACACGGCGTCAAGGTGGTCGCCACCAACGACGTCCACTTCGTCCGCAAGGAGGACGGACCGGCGCACGACCGCCTCATCTGCCTGACGACCAATGCCGCCGTGGACGACCCCAAGCGCCTGCGCTACACGCAGCAGGAGTACCTCAAGAGCGAGGAGGAGATGGCGGGGCTGTTCCCGGAGCATCCGGAGGCGCTCGCCAACACGCTGGAGGTGCTGGGGAAGGTGGAGCGCTACGAGATCGACCGCGGCCACGTCCTGCCGAAATTCGACCTTCCGGAGGACTTCCTGGCGGATATCGACGCCCACCTGCAGAAGTACGCCGACATCATCGAAAACGGCAAATACGACGTCTCCAAGGGCAAGGACGGCGAGGAGGTCAAGACCTATCGCGGCGACGAATTCTGCCGCTCCGTCGCCTATCTGTGCCACCTGACCTACGAGGGCGCCCGGCGGCGCTACGGCGACGAGCTCACCGAGGAGCAGCGCACGCGCCTGCACTTCGAGCTGATGACCATCTCCAATATGGGCTTCCCGGACTATTTCCTCATCGTCCAGGACTTCATCAACTGGGGGCGGCGGCACGGCGTGTCCGTGGGCCCGGGGCGCGGCTCGGCCGCCGGCTCCTGCGTGTCCTACTGCCTCGGCATCACCAACCTGGATCCGATCCGCTACGACCTCCTGTTCGAGCGTTTCCTCAACCCGGAGCGCATCTCGATGCCGGATATAGACGTGGACTTCGATGACGAGGGCCGCTACCGCGTGATCCAGTACGTGCAGGACAAATACGGCTCCGACCACATCTCGCACGTCATCACCTTCGGCACGATGGCGGCGAAGCTCGCCGTCAAGGACGTGGCGCGCATCTCGAACCTCTCCATCCCGGAGTCCAACCGCCTCACCAAGATGATCCCGGACCGCCCCATCGTGGTCCGCGAAGGCGGCGAGGACAAGGAATACAAACCCACGCTGGCCAATTGCGTCAAGTACATCAAGGAGCTCAAGCACGAGTACGAAGAGGGCGAGCCGCTGGTGCGCGAGGTACTGGATTACGCCCTCCAGCTGGAGGGCTGCATCCGCCAGACGGGCGTCCACGCCTGCGCAATGATCATCGGGCGCGGCAACCTCACGGACTACATCCCCATCTCGCTCGCCACGGACAAGGCCACGGGCCAGGAAGTCTGGGTGAGTCAGTACGAAGGCACCAAGATCGAGGACGTGGGTATGTTGAAGATGGATTTTCTGGGGCTGAAGACCCTCTCCATCATCGACCGCGCGCTCGCCCTGGTGAAGAAGCGTTTCGGCAAGGACATCGACATCGAGAAGATCCCCATCGACGATCCGGAGGTCTATGCGCTGTATGCCCGGGGAGACACCAAGAGCATCTTCCAGTTTGAATCCGGCGGTATGAAGGAATGGCTGATCCGCCTGCACCCCGAGCGCTTCGAGGACCTCATCGCTATGAACGCCCTCTACCGTCCGGGCCCGATGGATTACATCCCGGACTTCGTGGCCGGCAAGAACGACCCCGGCAAGATCCACTACGACCTGCCGGAGATGGAGGAGCTGCTGAAGGAGACCTATGGCGTCACGGTCTATCAGGAGCAGGTGATGCGCCTGTCGCAGAAGCTCGCGGGCTTCTCCAAGGGCAAGGCCGACAAGCTCCGCAAGGCGATGGGCAAGAAGCAGAAATCGGTGCTCGACTCGCTCAAGGAATCGTTTATGTCCGGCGCCGTGGCCAACGGGCATCCGGAGAAGGTCCTGGAGAAGATCTGGTCCGACTGGGAGGCTTTCGCGAAATACGCCTTCAACAAGTCGCACGCCACCTGCTACGCCTGGGTGAGCTACCAGACGGCCTGGATCAAGGCCCACTATCCGTCGGAATTCCAGGCCTCCAACCTCACGCAGAACATCTCCGATATGGACGAGCTGAAGGAGATCATGGCGGACTGCCGCAAGGGCGGCATCAAGGTCCTCAGCCCGGACGTCAACGAGTCCGACGCCCAGTTCTCCGTCAACAAGAACGGCGACATCCGCTACGGCCTGGGCGGCCTCAAGGGCTTCGGCGACAACGTCGTGACGGCCATCATCCGGGAGCGGGAGGCGAACGGGGCCTTCGCGGACCTGTTCGATTTCGTGGAGCGGATGGCGGAGATGCTCAACCGCCGCAGCGTCGAGACGCTCGTCTATTCCGGCGCCCTGGATTCCTTCGGCTACAAGCGTTCGCAGTATTTCCTGCCCTGCAAGAACGGGGAGCTGTTCATCGACGAACTCGTCAAATACGCCAATCTCTACCGCAACGACCAGCTCGACACGGCCAATTCGCTCTTCGGCGAAGTCGAGGAGCTCAAGCCGGTGCGCCCCGAGATGCCCACGACCTCGGCCGAGGAAGACATCCTCGCGCTGCTCCAGCAGGAGAAGGAATTCGTGGGAATGTACCTGTCCTCGCACCCGCTGGACCGCTACCGCTTCGAGATCGAGACCTTCACCGACTGCCCGCTGTCCGGTCTGCAGGCCCTGATCGACGACTGCGAAGCGGCCGACAAGGCCGGCAAGGCCGCCGTCGCGGGCATCGTCACGGACGTCAAGACGATGACGACCCGCACCGGCACGCCTGGCGCCCGCGTCACGATGGAGGACTACAGCGGCACCTTCGAGTTCGCCCTGTTCGGCAAGGACTACCAGGCCTGGCTGCCGTTCATGCAGCTGCACGCGCAGCTCTTCATCGATGGGGAGATCTCGGCCCGCTTCTTCCTCAAGGCGGAGGAGCGCGCCCAGGGCAAGAAGGCCCCGTATTCCTTCAAGATCAAGAAGATTTCCCTGCTGGGCAACCTCAATGACGACCTGCTCACCGGCTTCAACATCGTGCTCGAGTCAGACCGGCTCTCGCCGGATTTCCGCGCGAAGCTGGTCAAGCTCCTCAAGGCCCACAAGGGCGCCACGCCGCTGACGATTCGTCTGCATGACCGGGGGACAGGCTACCTTCTTGATTTCCAGTCCAAGAAATACTCCGTCGCCGTCTGCGAACCCTTCATCTCCGCCCTCCAGCAGCTGGGGGTGGCGTACACCGTGTCCAGGAAGTAAAGAACACCCGACCTTGGCAGGCCGGGTGTCGGATTGTTGATAACTTTTTACGCGTAGCTGTGCATGCCTCCCAGGAGCATGTTCACGCCGAAATAGGTGACCAGCACGCAGAGGAAGGCCGCCAGCAGGAAGGCATGGAAGAAGCGCGGCTTGCCGAAGGCTTTCAGCACCTTGCCGTGCAGCGGGAAGGAATACACCAGGAGCGTGACCAGCGCCCAGGTCTCCTTGGGGTCCCAGGCCCAGTAGTTGCCCCAGGAAATGTTGGCCCAGACGGCGCCCAGGAAGGTTCCGAAGGTCAGCAGGAACACCGCCGGAGACAGGATGACGAGGCCGGTGTTGTGCAGGCGCTCCGAGGCCTCCTCCTTCACCAGCAGCCCCGCCACGCCCAGCAGCGCCAGCAGCGCGAACAGCGCATAGCTGACCATGATCGGGATCATGTGCATGAACAACAGGGGAGAACGCAGCACGGGCATCAGGGGACCCTTCGGGAAGGCATCCAGCCACCACAGGAGCAGCAGGGCGCAGCCGGCGACGCCGAGCACGACCGGGACCACGTGGCGCTTCCGTCCGGACGGGCGTCGCCGGCGGATCGCCTGCCGCGCACTGCGGTAGAGGCTGTCCTTCTGGAAGAAATAGCCGATCATCGAGACGAGCAGCAGAAGATACCCCGCGTACGTGATCCCCACGCCCGCCGGATCGCGGCTGACGGCCAGGATGCTGCCCAGCCCGTCTTCGTCGTAGTCGGCCTGGTAGAAGCGGTAGCCCCGGTGCTTCAGGATATTATTCATCGAGATGGTCACGGCCCGGTCCTGCCCGGATTCCCGGAGGATAAGCTCCGAAATGTAGTCCGAGATGTTGCGGGTACCGGGGTCGTACTCGATACGGAACTCCTTTAGCTCCAGCGAGAACGGCAGGGTGGCCGGGGACTCGTCCTCCAGCTCGAACGCCGCCGTCGGCTCGCCCTCCCGCAGGTGGATCATGCCGCCCACGCCCCACAGGTGCGTGACGAGCGCACCGGCGAGGATGAGCACCAGGGCCACGTGCAGCAGCACCGAGCAGGGCTGCCGGCGCCAGTCGACGCGCTTCAGCAGCAGCCACATGCCGGCGACGGCCACGACGCCCCACAGGACGATGAATACGGGATTGTGGTACACCCAGCGGAGGGCGGCTTCGGTACCGTGGATCTTCTCCAGGACCGTCGCCGTCATCATCGCGGCGACGAGGACGGCGAAGGTCAGATAGGTGATTCTTTTCAGGGTCTTCTGTCTGTTCATCAAATGGATTCTATGAATTTTACGACCGCGTCACGGTCTTCCTTGGGCAGGTTATAGAACTTCTCGGCGGAATCGTAGGCGTCGCTGTCCTTGCTGTAACCGTGCCACATGATGGCCTCGATGACGTTGCGCGCGCGGCAGTCGTGCAGGCGGTCGCCGCGGCCGGTGTTCATCGTGTGCAGGCCGCGGCCCCACAGCGGGGTCGTGCGGCACCAG
>JAEEGG010004716.1_pt1 | contig 32912 bp, 25 predicted proteins | sample 9134161 | NCBI WGS metagenome assembly JAEEGG01 (sample SAMN16246543, study PRJNA631951) | gut metagenome | biome: gut microbiome; feature: rumen; material: CR-attached | host: Bos | place: Iran: Karaj | collected 2018-10 | reverse complement strand
ATCCGATGTTGCACCCTACATCAACTGGGGTTACTTCTACTTTGCGTGGCAGTTGAAGCAGGAAGATGAGCAACGACAGATGCGGCGAGAGGCTGAGGCTTTTCTCAGCGATATAGAGAATCGTTACCGCACGCATGCGGTGTTCGAGCTCATGGATGCCTATGCTGAAGGCGATGATATCGTGGTGAGTAGTGCGGAACAGGGCGAGTGCGGGCGAATAGCTTGTCTGCGTCAGCAGACCGTTGGCAGTGAGTACCTCTGTCTGGCCGACTTCATTCTGCCAAAGGACTGCCAGGTCTCGGCAGAACAGAAGGCGCTTGGTTCCCGAGTGGGGCTTTTTGCAACGAGTGTAGATGCAGGAATGGAAAACGACTTCAAGTCGGACCCCTACGCGAAGATGATGGCACAGCTGTTGGCCGACCGACTGGCTGAGGCAACGGCTGAGCGCATGCATGAAGAAGTGAGAACCCGCTACTGGGGCTATGCCCCTGACGAGCATCTCAGTATGGCCGACCTGCACTTGGAGCATTTCCAGGGCATCCGTCCTGCTGTGGGCTATCCCTCGCTGCCCGATGCCAGTTTGAACTTCGAGCTCGACCGCCTGCTGGGAATGGGGCACATTGGCATTAGGCTCACCGAGAATGGAGCCATGCGTCCACACGCCAGCGTGTCGGGACTGATGATGGCCCATCCCAAGGCGCACTACTTCTCAGTGGGGAAGATTGGGGCTGACCAGTTGGCCGACTATGCCCGCAGGCGTGGCATTCCCGTGGAGATGGCCCGTCGCTTCCTGACTGCAAATCTGTAGAAACTAAAAGAAAATTATCAACATGATAGCAAAATCACTCATCCTATTCCTGCTGCTCATCCTCATTCCAGACTTGTATCTCGGAATCAGGTATCTGCGCAAACGTAGCTGGTGGCAGCAGGTGCTGTGGTATCTGCCTGGTCTGTTGCTCATGATTGCTGCCATTCGCTTGGCGCGTGACCATGACTTCGTACCCGACGATATGACGTATCTTAATCTCTTCCTGCTCGTTTGGGGGCTCATAGCCGTACCGAAGGCAATGGTTTCTCTGGCTTCGCTCTGCGGAAAGAAAGGTCTGAAGGTAGGGCTGGCCCTTGTCCCCGTGCTCTGGTTCGTGCTGCTCTACGGTTCTTTCGTGGGCAATCACAAAATGGAGGTGAAGCATGTGGAGATTGCTTTCGAGGACTTGCCTGCCTCGTTCGATGGTTATCGCATCGTTCAATTTTCTGACATACATCTGGGTTCTATGGACAGCACGCTCATGCAGATGGCCGTTGACTCAATGAATGCGCAGAAGGCCGATGTGATTGTTTTCACGGGCGACATTCAGAACAAGCAGCCGAAGGAGATCCTGCCTTTCAAGGAAATGCTGTCGAGCCTGAAGGCAAAGGACGGCGTGTTCTCAGTGCAGGGCAATCACGACTACGCTGGCTACACGGATGTATCGCCCTATGAAGCTGGCTATAATGAGGAGATGACGGTGGCCTATCAGATTCAGATGGACTGGTGTGTGCTGATGAACGATCACCGTACCATACGCAGGGGCGAGGAAAGCATCGTTCTGGCTGGCATGGAGAACGACGGTGAGGGCCGCTTCCCCGAGAAAGGCGAAATCAACTATGCGCTATGGGGCGTTAACCGCCAACAGTTTGTGGTGATGCTGGAGCACGATCCCTCGTCATGGCGCCGCAAGATTCTATCGCATAGTCACACCCAGTTGACGCTTAGCGGTCATACCCACGGCATGCAGTTTGAACTGTTTGGCTGGGCTCCATTGAGCATTCTCAAGAAGGAAGTTGACGGTCTCTATCACATAGGACCTCGCTATCTCTATGTGTCGAAAGGTCTGGGTGGAGTGGTGCCTTTCCGTTTCGGAGCCACACCCGAAGTTGTTGTCATAACATTGCGTAAGAAATGAAATACCTTTATAGGCTTTATCAATTACTGGTGGTGCTGCCTATTGCCCTGGTGCTCACCATCCTCATGGTTGCGGCTGTTGTGTTGGGCTGCATGTTGGGCAACGGCCACTACTGGGGATATGCTCCCGGCCACTGGTGGTCACGTGCCATCTTGAAGCTTTTCCTGATTCCTGTCAAGGTTGAAGGACAAGCTCAGTTGGAGAAAGAACAGTCCTACGTGTTCGTGGCCAATCATCAGGGGGCGTTCGACATTTTCCTTATCTATGGCTATCTGAACCGTAACTTCAAGTGGATGATGAAGTATCAGCTGCGCAATATTCCGCTCGTGGGCTATGCTTGTGAGAAGTCGCATCAGATATTTGTGGATAAGCGTGGACCAAAAAAAATCAAGGCCAGCTACGATGCTGCACGCAACACGCTGAAAGACGGCATCAGCCTTACGGTCTTCCCTGAGGGCGCTCGCACGTTTACGGGGCACATGGGCATTTTCCGTCGTGGTGCCTTTGCACTGGCCGATGAGTTGCAGTTGCCTGTGGTGCCGCTCACCATCAACGGTTCTTTCAACATCATGCCGCGCATGCGCGACTGGCACTTTGCCAACTGGCATCCCCTCACGCTCACCATCCATCAGCCCATCTACCCCGTGGGGCGTGGTGATGAGAATGTGTCCGCTTCGCTGCACCAAGCCTACGACTCGGTGATGTCTGCCCTTGTTCCAGAGTATCAGGGATACGTGGAGAATCCAGATCAGTAAAAAAAACATGTCATGGCCTGATCTAAGCCATGACATGATATATCAAAAATCAATGTGTATTTTTTTCGGGATTGTGAAGCAATGGTAATCGCAAGCTTCACTGAATCTTCGGGTACTTCCTTGTCCATCCGTCCCAACGGAGACGCATCACACCGAAGAAGGCTTCGCTGAAGATGCCGCCCGACATCTTTGAAGTGCCTTCGCGACGGTTCACGAAGATGACGGGCACCTCTTTGATTTTGAATCCTATCTTATAGGCCGTGAACTTCATCTCTATCTGGAAGGCGTAGCCCTTGAAGCGAATCTTGTCGAGCTCGATGGTCTCCAGCACCTTGCGGCGGTAGCACTTGAAGCCGGCAGTGGTGTCGCGTACCTTGAAGCCTGTCACTATGCGTACATACATGGAGGCATAGTAGCTCATGAGCACACGGCCCATAGGCCAGTTCACCACGTTCACTCCACTGATGTAACGCGAGCCAATGGACAGGTCGTAGCCCTCGTCATGGCAGGCGGCATAGAGGCGCGGCAGGTCGTTGGGATCGTGACTGAAGTCGGCATCCATCTCGAAGATGTATTCATAAGTGCGCTCCAGTGCCCACTTGAAGCCTGTGATATAGGCAGTGCCCAGTCCCAGTTTTCCGCTACGCTCCAAGATGTGCAGGCGGTCGGCAAATTCTGTTGCCATGAGCCCTTTCACAATCTGGGCTGTGCCGTCGGGAGAACCGTCGTCGATAATCAAAATGTCGAACTTCTTCTCCAGTGCAAACACGGCACGGATAATTTTCTCGATGTTCTCCTTCTCGTTGTAGGTGGGAATGATTACTATGCTGTCGCTCATTGTTTTCTTATTATTCTGGGTCTTATAGGTCTTATGGGGCTCATGCGGCTTATGAGTCTTATGGGGCTTATGAGGCTTATGAGGCTCATGCGGCTTATGAGATTGATGGGAACTGCTTATTTTGTGATTTCGGTGATGGCTTCACCCACACAGGCATTGGGCTGCTGTATGTGGAGCAGCTGGCAAACGGTGGGGGCGATGTCGGTGATGTGAACCTCGCGCGAAGTGGCTCCGTGGGGTACCTTCCAGCCCATGAAGAGCAGGGGGATGTGGGCATCGTAGGGATTCCATTCACCGTGGGTGGTACCTACGGGCGATGACCATTTACCATAGACGTAGTAGCCAGCCTCTGGTACAAAGATGATGTCGCCGGAGCGACGGGGGTGGTAGCCCATGAGCATGCGGTCGCGCAGGATGGGAGGAATGCTGGAGGTGGCCACCTGGGTGAAGTCAACGGCAAACTGAACGTGAGGCGACGTGATGAGGTAGTCTATGATGGCTTTCTTTACATCGTTCAGGTCGAGCTGCTGTTCGGCGATGGACTCGTGGTTGAGGAAGATGCGGTAGTCGTAGATGCCGCTTACGACCGACTTCAGTTCGCGTCCGTAGTGACGTGCCACGGCAGCCTCGATGGCAGCCGTCTCAGGGTCTTCTCGCCAGGGGCCTGCGTTCATCTTGTGCTCCTGCATGAAGCGCCAATTGTGGGCGGCACCGTGGTCGGCAGTGAGAAATACCAGATAGTTGTTCTTGCCCACTTGTTCGTCGAGTGCTTTGAACAGTCGGGCCAGGTCCTTGTCGAGCTGCAGGTAGGCTTCATCGGTATGAGTGCCGCGTGTGCTCCACTCATGGCCTATGACATCGGTCTGCGAATAGCTCACGCACAGCATGTCAGTGCTTTCACCCTTGCCTAACTGCTCGTTTTGCAGGGTCTGGATGGCCATATCCGTGGTGATGGTGCCGCAGAGGGGGCTCAGACCAATGTCCTTGCCGTGCTTCTGGGCTTCCTTGTCCTTAGCCAACTGCTTGTTGAAGTCCTTTACCCACTCAGGCAACTCCTGCATGTAATAGGTGCTGGTGATGAAGCAGAAGGGTTTCGCCTTGGTGTCGAGCCAGTAGGCAGCGTTGGCACTATGGCCTGCAGGCAGGATGGAAGCACGGTCTTTATAGGAAACTCCAATCACCTTCGACTTGAAGTCGGTGTGCAGGCGCAACTGATCACCGATGGTGGTGGCCAGCAGGTTGCGGGGCGACTCCTGTCCCTTTTCAGTATTGCTGCCCACGCTCTTCACCGAGTCGTCCTGTGTGCAGTAGGTTTTCTTGCCGTCAATGTAGAATGTGTTGCCGCAAATGCCGTGCATGGCAGGTGTGGAACCTGTATAGATGGAAGTGTGGCCAATGGCCGTCACGGTGGGTAAATAGTTGATGAGACAGTTGTCGCACGAATATCCCTCATTGATGAGGCGACGGAAGCCGTCGTTAGTGAACTGATTGTAGTAGCGGTCCAAATAGTCCCAACGCATCTGATCAACCACGATGCCTACGACCAGCTTAGGCTTTTCGCCAAAAAAGGCCTGTGCAATGCTCGACATTGTACAGGCCATAGCTATTGTTAAAACAATAATTTTCTTCATAGATAGGTATCAAAAACAGTCTTTCTTGCTCTATTTGCTTTCCTCCATGTCGCCTTCAATGTAGAGACGTGTCATCTCAATGGCACCATTGGTGCGCACGGTGATGCTCTTCTTGAAGTGACCAGGAAACTTGCCGGTGCCGTTGTAGGTGATTTTAATCTCGCCCTTCTCGCCAGCCTGAATAGGAGTCTTGGTGTACTCAGGCACAGTGCATCCGCAAGAGGCTACGGCCTGGTTGATGACCAAAGGCTGCTCACCTACATTGGTGAATGTGAACGTGCAACTTACAATCGGCTCTTTCTCAGAGAACTTGCCGAAGTTATGGGTCACTTTATCAAATTTGATTTCAGCGGCTTTCTGTGCAAATGTCAAACTCATGCTGCATACGAGCATGATGGTCATAAGAAAAATCTTCTTCATATTGCAATCGTTTTTAAAATGATTTCATGACAAATTTAAAATGATTTCATGACAAAAGTACGAAAAGTTAGGGTGATGCTGTCAGGTGTAGTGTTTTTTTTTATATAAGTTAGTAGTTCAGAGTTGAGAGTTAGGAGTTTTTAACGCGATGATACATTGTCACTCCTAACTCTTGCACTCTTTTACGAACTACTCTTTCACGAGTAATTTATAGTACTCTGTTGCACCGAGCAGGAAGCATCCCGTTCCGTAGTCCTCGAAGTCGGGAATCTTGTCGTAGCTCAGCGGCTGTCCGGCTGAGGGATCCTTGCCTGTGCCTTGCATCCAGCCGAGGAATCCGTCGGGATGGACGGCATCCTTCACCATAGCTGTCCAAGCACGGTCGATGGCTGGGCGATAGACGTCGGCTTTCAGATAGCCTTTCTGTATGCCCCATGCCATACCGTAGAGGAAAAGGGCGGTGCCGGAAGTCTCCTTCATGGCATAGTTGGTAGAGACAAGACTGGGATTCCAGAATCCATCCTCGCGCTGGCACTTCAGCAGCCCTTCGCTCATGAGCAGGAAGTCCTTCTTCAGCTCCTTGTACTCTTTCGATTTTTCAGACAGCAGGTTCATGCAGCGCACCAAGGCGGCATACACCCAACCGTTGCCGCGGCTCCAGTAGCAGTCCTTGCCGTCAGGCTCCTTGTAGGGAGGCACATAGTCGGCATCGCGCCACCACAGGCCATCGTCGGTATTGAACAAGCCTTTCTTGGGGTTGCCCTCACCACGTCCGCACTCGTTGCGGCTCCAGCGGTACATCTGCATGCCGTGGTTCAGGTAGCGCTTGTCGCCCGTCAGCTTATATACCTGCACATAGAGGGGCATGGCCATCTGTATGGCATCTATCCACGTCCACCATCCGTAGAGGGAGCTCTTGCTGGTCTTGGCCTTCGGTGTAGTGGTCTGTTTCTTGGTGTTGGGTGTCTGCATCTGGTGGTCCAGGTTGGCAATGACGTTTTTCAGCTGCTCCTTGTAGTCTTTATTAATATAAGGTAGAAGCTCCACGTAGGTCTGAGCGCAGCACTGGTCGTCGGCATCGCAAGTGTTAATGCCGTTGCGCGGTGTCCATTTGTGGAAGTCGGCCCAAGTAGTGGCATAGTCCAGATAACGCTGTTGCGGATCAATCTCCTGTAGGGCCATGAGCCCCTCGTAATATACGGCACGTGTCCAAAGACTTGACGGACGTATCTTCTTCACATTGGTGGGAACGGTGGGGTCGGCATACTTCGTCATGAAGTAGTTGTTTGCCTTCTGAGCCACGGCCAGCACATCCTGAGCGGTGGTCTGAGCTGTCGAATGCAGGCAGAAGAGTGCCAGACAGCAGAGTGAGATTAGCTTTTTCATGTTTGGTTAGTTTAATTTTCAGCGCAAAAGTAGCAATAAAAGCTGAAACTCCCAAGCATTCTGTATGGAAAAATGGATTTAGGGGCGCTTCCGTTCATTCGTCGCGGGGTGGTGATATCCTCTCATGGGGCAGTTCAACCGTCAAGTTGCTTCCGCAGTGGGGACACGATTCGCCAGATTCCTGGTGGCTGATGATGCCGTCGCCGAGTGTGAACTCCTTCTTGCACGACAGGCAGAGGTAATGTCTTTGTTGGTACATGTCAATATGTTTTTTACTGGTTCAGCTGTGTTTTAGCACCATACTGTTCTACGATGTATCTCCATGTCGCATCCTTGTCGTCAAGGTCAATTTCAACGTCGGGACGCAGACACGATTCGTCGGCGGTTGCAGCATCTGGTCGGGCGAAATACTTGCACGCGATGCTACCCAAAAGATGGGTGTTAGGCAAGCGGAAGGGAAGAACCTCGCCGTAATGAGAAGGTGAAAAGGTGGAGTTGGTGCCGATAATCGTACCCACATGATGGTCGCGTGCATTGGTCAGAAGCATACCAGCGCTGCTGAAAGTTCTTTTGCCCATGACAAACACCACACGGCCCTGGTATAATCTTGGCTGTTGGAAACCGTCTGGGATTTTGGGCGCGGGCATCTGATAGAGCTCGTCCTTGTGCCCGTCTCGCTCCCAGCTCGTCTTTGCTTCCGCTATTCTTGGATTATATGCTGCCATCAGGTCGGAGAAACGAAGATAGGAAGTGTAGAACCTCGTCTTTTCGAGTGGATACAAATGCATGAAGAGTTGGTCGCAGAGACGGCTGCTGCCGCCATTGTTATACTGTACGTCCACGACGAGCGTTCTGATGTTTCCCGCTTCCATCTCACCAAACATCTGGTTAAGGAAATTCGGAAAAGGAAAGTTGGCAGCGTCAGTACATTTGTTGAATTGCAAATAGCAGATGCTCTGGTCGGGAAATAACTGATAGTCATAATTAGAAGCGTGAGGGCGCATGATGTGTTCTCTGTCAATGTCACCGACACCTAATGCCAAAGCATTTTGCCGCGCTGCCGTTCTCTGTTCCTGCAAGCGTTTCACAGTTGTCACGTCGGTATGCTTGTCGTGCAGTGGTCCCAGAACATTGATGAGAGCGTCAGCAAAGTCCTCGTCTGACTCAACGCTCTTGCAATGTTCCAAGAGTGCCGCTTTTTGTTTCTGCCATTCTGCTCTTCGTTCAGCCTTAACATAATAGGGGTGCGTGTCTGCCACCATATCCATGAAGAGAACGGCATCCTTCTGATACTTGTTGTATGCCATGTACGCAGCATCGGTCTTATAAGCCGAATCGCTAAGCTCCTTAAAACTGCTCACATCCTGTGCAACAACTGCCAAACCGGTCAGCAGAGCCATCAATACCAGTAGTAGCTTTTCTTTCATTGTCGTTTATAGCTTTTGTGAATACTTCCATTCGGATTGTGAGTGCAAAAATAGTGAAAGGAATTGAGAAAGCTGCCAAATTTGAACAAAAGTTATTAAAACGAGGGCAATTCGTATAATTCTTGTCGAAAACAGGCTAAGATTGCTGATTATTTGCCATCTTTGCTTCATGCTCTCCATCTCTTGGTCTTTAGGGATGATTCGTAAAAGGATAGGCAGATGTCATTTGCTTTGTCTCTCTCTTTGAAAAAAGTTTGCAAAACATCTGTTTCATCTGTTTCCTTGATGTAACAAGCTGAGATACTGATAGTTAGATGCTGGAGCAGATGGATATTATCTGTTTTTATCTGTTTTTCTTGTAACAGATTGTAAATCAGTATGTTGCAGATGGAAACAGATGAAACAGATATTTTGCAAACTTTTTTATTGTTAGGTGTAGTATGATGTAGAATGAGTGCTTCCTGTTTTTTGAATCAGTCACGTTACAGTCATAGGTCAGTTCATGTTGCCTTTTAGGATATATCACGTTACGATTTAGGATAAATCACGTAGCGATTTAGGTTAGATCATCTTGCGATTTAGGCTATTTCATTTCATGATTTAAGCTATTTCACGTTGTGATTTTGGCAAGATGGTGTAGTAACTACTCATACCAAGGAGGGTGAGTAGTTACTAAAAAAAGACTATCTTGCAATAAAAACGTTACAATATGGAATAATCAACTTTTCCCATTGAATTCACAGGCAATTCTTCAACAAATTCTATTCTTTCAGGACAAAGATAAACAGGAAGATGATCTTTGCAATACTGTGAAACAGCAATTCTATTTGATTGATTAGAATCTTGCAAAACTACATAAACAATCGGAACACCACTCTGAGGATGCAGAGGGTCGGTGGCTCCGACAGCAGCACAAGCTCTCACACATGGACATTTTAGCAAAGCAACTTCTATTTCAATAGGGAAGATTTTTGTTCCGTCATACCGGACTATCATGCGTTTCTTTCTCCCGACAATGTATAATTCACCTGATTCAGTTAATCTACCGATGTCTCCAGTGTGTATCCACATTTTACCATCATGCTCTCTGATTAATTGTTCTGTAGCTTGTGGGTTATTCACATATCCGTGAAATTTCATAGCAGGGCAAATACAAACCTCTCCATCAATAATCTTTATTTGACAATCAACCACAATCTGCCCAGAGTAACCAACATCGTATCTATGCTTTGATGTTTTAGGTGTTGCCGCAATAATTCCTGCAGTCTCGGTCATGCCGTAAACTTTAGTGATGTTGAAATTACACCCATGAGTTTGTAAGTAGTCATTAATATCATGCTCATAGATAGGATTTACTATATCACCAGCGACTACAATTGTTTTGAGTGAATTCAGTATATATGATTGATTCTCTGGATTATAGATTGTATCCCAACTCGAAGGTACTGTGAATATATGTTGTGGCTTATAACGACTTATTAGTTTAATGAAATTGTAGGGTTTCCATATAGGGATTACAATCACTTTCATCCCATAAGACAAAGGCAAATGAACAGAAGTGAGAAATCCATAAAATGCAAAGATTGGAATTAAGTTAAGAACTGTGTCATTGAATGTGGCACTATTCATAATTCGAAGCGTAGAAATACGGGATTGCTCGATGTTTTCACCCGTCAGAACAACACTTTTCGAGATTCCTGTTGTCCCTGATGTTTGAAAAATCAACTGTGGTTCTGTTTTATGCCATTCATAAATCTCTGTGGTCTTTTCTGGCGAGTCTACATAAAAAGTATCCCATTTCATAATTTTCCTGTCTTTCGAGTATTCGATTTTTCCATTGGAGGAATCTCTGTTAGCATACAAAGAGGCCCACTCTTTGGGAAGACTTTCGTAGCCACCTACGCTTACAATATGTTCAACATTTATGCAGGGTGATGAATTTGCAATTGAATTGATCTGATGACTCATGACAAATAGCATTCTTGAATGCGTATTGCTTACTATCGATGTAACCTGTTCTATAGTAAAGCGTACGTCAATGAGACAAGCTACAGCTCCCAATCGATTCAAAGAATAAACAAGAGCGATGCTTTCTGGTGAAGTCGGAAGTGCCATCGATACAACGTCTCCACTTTTGATACCGAAATGATGTAATCTGATTGTCAGATTACTAATCATATTTCCCAATTTACAATAGGTATATGGGATTCCATAATACATTAATGCCACATCGTTTGGCCGTTTTTCAATCTGTTCCGATATATAACAAAACAGATTGTTTGGATCTTTCTTTGCCATTTTATACATTATTAAATTAACAACTATCATTGTTATGGCAAAAGCACTCATCAGATTCTCTTGGGTACAAAGTCAGGGTCTCTATAAATGAAAAGCGTGTCCGCTCTTATCAGATATAGAGGCCCTGAGAAAGCCCAGATGAATGATAAGTGACGTCCACGCAACAGCATGAACAAATCACAATTATCATTATTCATCTTTGACAGATTAAGAAATTTCTCAGGTTCCTATATCATCTTGATAACTGCTATTGTCGTTATAATTCCCACAAAAATCATACTGCCACCCTGCACTCAGGGATATACGACAATTCGTACGTCGTCTACGACACTTTGGCAATATCTGTTTGCAAAAATACAAATTATGCGTGAATAGAACAAATTTTTCCATAAATTCTTACTTTATTATTCATTTTAAGATTCTTAAGTGGCTATCCCGATGTGATGAAGGACATTGAGCAGGACAGCATCCGTAATTTCAAGTTCCAACCTAACAAGGGTAGCATCGTGATAGAAGAGCCTAATGAAGATGACTACCATTTCCACATAATAATAGAGCAGTATGCCTTTCAAAATCAGCGAAAATCAAGAATAATTTCCCTTTTTCGCTGATTTTTAAACAAAGAATATCGGGTTTCAATTGATGTTCGAATACATTGTTACAAATAAGATGCACAACAAGATACAGACAAGGAGGCTTTAATATTTAAGAGCTAACGGCGTTTTAGTTTTCATTTTCTTATACCCCTTAGAGGTGGACGAAAATTGATGTTTAAGCATCGGTTTTCGCCCACCTTCTTTTTATGTGTCTGTACAGTGAAGGCAACTCTACACCTTCTTTTCCCCTTTTTTTGCATCTTGTTATGGCCTAACCTCAGTGACCATCCCCAACAGCGTGACGACTATTGGCGAGTATGCGTTCCGAAATAGAACCTTTAAAAAGTAACTTCAGATGAAATTTGCTTGAATTACGTGCGAAATACCAAATAGATGCTCGACTTTCGATATAAATGAGTATCTCTGCCACTTCGTAGCGAAGTTACTCCGTCTCGGAAATGAAGAAAAGCATACTTTCCTTTTGCATTTCGCTCGACTTTCCGTAACTTTGCATCCAATATGACAAATGAGTATCAGATAAGGGTGTTGCCGGAGGTGGCCGCCCAGCAGGATAGGTTGAAACAGCTCTTGGCCGACGAGTACGGTCTGCGGATGAACGAGATCATGGGAATCCGCATACTGAAGAGAAGTATTGATGCCCGTCAGCGTACCATCTATGTGAACTTGAAGGTGCGTGTCTATGTGAACGAACTGCCTTCCGATGACGAATATCAGCATGTGGACTATCCCGATGTGAGCGACCGTAGGCAGGTCATCGTCGTGGGTGCAGGCCCAGGCGGACTCTTTGCTGCCCTCCGACTGATTGAACTGGGCTTCCGCCCCATCGTGCTGGAACGGGGAAAGAATGTGCACGAACGAAAAAAAGACATGGCCAATATAGCTCGTACGCAGCAGGTGGACGAAGAGAGCAACTACTGCTTTGGTGAGGGTGGGGCAGGTGCCTACTCCGACGGAAAGCTCTACACCCGTTCGAAGAAGCGAGGCAACATTGAGAAGATTCTGAACGTGTTCTGTCAGCATGGGGCTTCGACTGCTATTCTTGCCGATGCACACCCCCACATCGGCACTGACAGGTTGCCGCAAGTAATAGAGAACATGCGCAATACGATCATCAGATGTGGCGGTGAGGTGCATTTCCAGACGAAAGTGACACGACTGATCATAGAGGCCTCCTCTGACCCTTCCAAAGGGAGGGGGGGAGAACGCGTGATAGGTGTGGAGACTGTATCAACAGCTCCCATCCTTTCGGAGGGGGTGGGAGAGACCGCATTCTTTGGTCCCGTCATCCTGGCAACAGGCCACTCGGCTCGCGATGTGTATCGCTATTTGGCAGAGGCGAAGATTGAAATTGAGGCGAAAGGCATTGCCGTAGGTGTGCGACTGGAGCACCCTTCTGCTCTGATAGATCAGATACAGTATCATCGCAAGGAGGGCAGGGGACGTTGGCTCCCCGCTGCCGAGTATGCATTTGTGACACAGGTCGAGGGGCGCGGCGTCTATTCATTCTGTATGTGTCCTGGTGGCTTTGTTATTCCCGCAGCAACAGGACCTGAACAGATTGTGGTCAACGGCATGAGTCCGGCTAATCGCGGCACACAATGGTCGAACTCGGGCATGGTGGTCGAGGTGAGGCCGGAGGATTTAGAGAGCATGGCGGTAGCAAACTCTTCACTGTCAGCTATCGACTCTCCACTAAAAATGATGTACTTTCAGGAACAACTGGAGCACGACTGTTGGCAGCAGGGCAATCGCAAGCAGACGGCTCCAGCGCAGCGCATGGCCGACTTCGTGAATGGAAGGCTCAGTTTCGATCTGCCCAAGAGCAGTTATGCCCCTGGGCTGGTGTCGTCGCCCCTGCATTTCTGGATGCCGAAGTCTATATCGCATCGTCTGCAGCAGGGATTCCGGCAGTTTGGCAAGCAGGCTCACGGATTTCTCACCAACGATGCCGTGATGATAGGTGTGGAGACCCGCACCTCGTCACCGGTACGCATTGTGCGCCATCCAGAGACTCTTCAGCACGTTCGCGTGCAGGGCCTCTTCCCCTGCGGTGAGGGCGCTGGCTATGCAGGCGGCATTGTCTCGGCAGGCGTGGATGGAGAACGCTGTGCGGAAATGTGTGCGGAGTATATGAGGTGAAAGGAGTGAGAATTGCAGTTAAAAATGATTAAGCACAGGAAAAAACTCATAACTCCTAACACCTAACTCCTAACTCTTTTGTAATTTTGCAGGCAATATGCCATTTCACATGCCAATTAACATATTGGACTTTATTTTTAAGGGGATGCTTATCGGAATGATTGCATCCGCTCCAATGGGTCCTACGGGAATTCTTTGCGTACAGCGCACGTTGAAGAAAGGTCGTTGGTATGGCTTCATTACAGGTGTAGGAGCTGCCTTGAGCGACATCATCTATGCAGCCATCACGGGCTTTGGCATGGCTTTCGTCATGGATTTCGTGAACGACCCTCAAAACCGTTACTACCTGCAGATTGCTGGCTCGCTGATGCTGCTGTGTTTCGGGTGGTACACCTACCGCATTGACCCGACAAAGAAAATGCATCAGTCGGGTAATGAGAAGGGCACGCCGACCTATAACTTGGTCACGGCTTTCCTCGTCACACTATCCAATCCGCTGATTGTATTCCTCTTCATGGCCCTTTATGCACAGTTTGCTTTCGTGCTGCCCGACCATCCGTTCGAGATGGTGGTAGGCTTCATGAGCATCGTGGGTGGAGCACTGCTTTGGTGGTGGGGGCTGACTTGGCTGGTAGATAAGATTCGCACTAAGTTCGATGAGAACGGTATCAAAATCATCAATCAGATTATTGGCGTGGCTGTGATTGTAGGCAGCGTCATCATGCTGCTGGGTACTACAACCAATCTGTTGAGATTCTTCGGTATGTAATAATAAAAATGTTTAGCAGAGTTTTGTAACATACTGGTTAATAGATTATTAAAAGTGTATATAGCTCAAGAATTAAGAAAGAAAAGTATTGCCGAATACCTGCTCTATATGTGGCAGATAGAAGACACGATACGTGCGTTTGGCTGTTCGCTTCCACGCATCAGACGAGAGTATGTGGAGCGTTTCGATTATACCGATGAACAGAAGGAAGAAGAGATTGACTGGTTTGGCAATCTCATTCGGATGATGAATGAGGAAGGCTGTCGGGAACAAGGGCACCTTCAAATCAACAGGGTGACGATGCAGACACTGGAGGAGTTGCACAGTCAGTTGCTCGCCTCACCCAAATTTCCTTTCTATAGCACGGCTTACTACAAGGTGCTCCCTTTCATTGTAGAACTGCGTAACCGCGGAGTCAATAAGGAGGAGAACGAGATAGAGACGTGCTTCAACTCACTCTATGGCGTGATGATGCTGAGGTTGCAGAAGAAAGAAATTACGCCCAATACAGAGCATGCGGTCAAAGAGATTTCTACCTTCATCGGGATGCTCAGCGACTATTATCATAAGGATAAGGAGGAAGGACTGACATTTGAATAAGGCTATGAATATACTGATTACTGGCTGTAATGGCCAACTGGGAAACGAGATGCAACTGTTGGAAAAAGTGCATCCAGAACACAACTATTTTAATACCGACGTAGCCGAACTGGACATCACAGACCAGCAGGCTGTGGAGGCGTTTGTCAACGAGCATGATATTGACGGTATTGTGAACTGCGCCGCCTATACGGCAGTTGACAAGGCTGAGGACAATGAGGAACTGTGCACACGACTCAATGCCGAGGCTCCTGCCTACTTGGCCCATGCCATAGGACAGAGGGGAGGATGGATGGTACAGATTTCTACCGACTACGTGTTTGACGGAACCAATCATACGCCTTATGTCGAAGATGATGACACCTGTCCTAACAGCGTCTATGGCAAGACAAAGTTGGTGGGTGAACTGAACGTGCAGAAACTGTGTGAGCGCTCTGTCGTCATTCGCACGGCGTGGCTGTACAGTACGTTTGGCAACAACTTTGTGAAGACAATGATTCGTCTGGGAAAGGAAAAGGCTGAACTGGGAGTCATCTTCGACCAGATAGGTACTCCTACCTATGCCCACGACTTGGCTGTGGCCATTTTTGCCGTGATAGAGAAAGGGGTTCAGCCCGGTATCTATCATTTCAGCAACGAGGGTGTTATCTCGTGGTATGACTTCACGAAGGCAATCCATCGCATTGCAGGCATCACCACTTGTCATGTGAAGCCCCTGCATACTGCCGAGTATCCCACCCCTGCAGCCCGTCCGCACTACTCTGTGCTCGACAAGACAAAGATTAAGCAGACCTATGGCATCGAGGTGCCTTACTGGGAAGAGAGCCTTGAAGTTTGCGTGCACAAACTTCTAAATGAGAAAGGATAACTGAGAAAAATGAATCAAGAAATAGAACGCAGGCGAACATTCGCCATTATCTCGCACCCCGATGCCGGTAAGACCACACTGACCGAGAAGTTTCTGCTTTTCGGCGGACAGATACAGGTGGCTGGTGCTGTAAAAAACAATAAGATTAAGAAAACGGCTACCAGTGACTGGATGGAAATCGAGAAACAACGTGGTATCTCGGTGTCCACATCTGTCATGGAATTCGACTACACCCCTGATGGAAAGGATATTGAATATAAGGTGAATATCCTGGACACCCCGGGTCACCAGGACTTTGCTGAAGACACGTTCCGCACGCTGACTGCCGTTGATTCTGCCATCATTGTAGTGGATGGTGCCAAGGGTGTGGAGACACAGACGCGCAAGCTGATGAACGTATGCCGTATGCGCAAGACACCCGTCATCATCTTCATCAATAAGATGGACCGTGAGGGCCGCGATCCATTCGATTTGCTCGATGAACTGGAGCAGGAGTTGGAAATCAAAGTGCGTCCTTTGAGCTGGCCAATCAACCAAGGGGCTAAGTTCAAGGGCGTCTATAACATCTACGAGCAGAAACTGGATCTCTTCACTCCCGACAAGCAGCGCGTGACTGAGAAAGTCGAAGTGCAGCTCGGTTCTTCCGAGCTGGAAGAGCGCGTAGGTGAAGCCGACGCAGCAAAATTGCGCGAGGATCTTGAGCTTGTTGATGGCGTATATCCCGAGTTCGACGTGGAAACTTATCGCTCTGCTGAGGTTGCACCGGTGTTCTTCGGTTCTGCACTCAATAACTTCGGTGTGCAGGAACTGCTCAACTGTTTCGTTGAGATTGCACCCTCGCCTCGTCCTACAAAGGCTGAGGAGCGTGAGGTGCAGCCAGAGGAATCAAAGTTCACGGGTTTCATCTTCAAGATAACGGCTAATATCGACCCCAACCACCGGTCCTGTATCGCATTCTGTAAGGTGTGCTCAGGCAAGTTCCAGCGCAACCAGCCCTATCTGCATGTACGACAGGGAAAGAGCATGCGTTTCACTTCGCCTACACAGTTCATGGCGCAGCGTAAGTCAACCATTGACGAGGCTTGGCCTGGCGATATTGTGGGACTGCCCGACACAGGAGGCATTTTTAAGATTGGCGATACGCTTACAGAGGGTGAGCAGCTCCACTTCCGTGGGTTGCCTTCTTTCTCGCCTGAGTTGTTCAAATATATTGAGAACGATGACCCCATGAAGTCAAAGCAGTTGCAGAAGGGCATCGACCAGTTGATGGACGAGGGCGTGGCTCAGTTGTTCGTCAATCAGTTCAACGGACGCAAGATTATTGGTACGGTTGGCCAGCTGCAGTTCGAAGTCATTCAGTATCGTCTGGAGAACGAGTATAACGCCAAGTGTCGTTGGGAGCCTGTACACCTCTATAAGGCTTGCTGGATATCAAGTGATAGCGAGCAGGAGCTGGAAGCCTTCAAGAAGCGTAAATATCAGTACATGGCAAAGGACAAAGAGGGTAGGGACGTGTTCCTTGCCGACTCAGGTTATGTGCTGTCAATGGCTCAACAAGACTTTGAGCATATCCAGTTCCACTTTACCTCAGAGTTCTAAAGTCCTGTTGTCCGCTGCTAAAGGAAATCACTTAACATGAAAAAAGCCTGCTGCATTGCGCAGCAGGCTTTTCTTGTTTTTGTAGCCTTTTTCTTACTTAACCTTAGCAACGATGGCCTTGAAAGCCTCGGGGTTGTTCAGAGCCAGGTCGGCGAGCACCTTGCGGTTGATCTCGATGCCAGCCTTGGCCAGCGCACCCATCAGCTTGCTGTAGCTCATGCCTTCCATGCGAGCGGCAGCGTTGATACGCTGAATCCACAGGGCGCGGAAGTTGCGCTTCTTATTGCGGCGATCACGATAGGCATAGGTCAGACCCTTCTCCCATGTGTTCTTTGCTACTGTCCATACATTCTTGCGGGCACCAAAGTAACCGCGAGTAAGCTTAAGAATTCTTTTACGTTTTGCTCTCGATGCAACGTGATTTACTGATCTTGGCATAGTTTTCTTTACTTTTAATGTTAGACAATAGGTGGATTAACGGAGATTCAACAGGTCGCGTACCTGCTTCATGTTGCTGTTGTCAACGATGGTGTAGCCCACCAAGTTGCGCTTCTGCTTCTTGGTCTTCTTTGTCAGAATGTGGCTGTGGTAAGCGTGATGTCTCTTAACCTTACCTGTACCGGTGAAAGAGAATCTCTTCTTTGCACCAGAGTTTGTCTTTACTTTTGGCATTGTTTTGTTTGTTTAAAATGTTATTAATAGCGGTGGCAACGCATATACCGGGCGCAGCGCACCTTTTCTTTCTTTTTTTCTGAGGATACCTTTATGAGGGCTATGCCTCCTTTTCTGTTAATCCTCATCTTGCTGCTCTTGCAGCTTCTTCAGTGCGTCTGCACTGATTTTTGCATTAGCGAAGAGACCTCCGTTAGCAGGTGTTTCTACGTCAATATCGGCCTCCATCGTTGCAGCCTTAGTCAGCTTCATGCTCTCTTTCGCTTCGGCTTCGCTGGCTTCGCGGTCGCGAGCCTGCTGGCTTTTCTTGGCTACACCAGCTTTCTTCGGAGCCAGATAGATGAACATCTTCTTGCCTTCGAGCGACGGCATTGATTCTACCTTGCCGCACTCTTCCAAGTCGTTGGCAAAACGCAGCAACAGCACTTCGCCTTGCTCTTTAAAAAGGATGCTTCGACCACGGAAGAACACGTATGCACGCACCTTATTACCTTCTTCAAGGAATTCCTTGGCGTGTTTCAGCTTGAACTGATAGTCGTGCTCATCGGTCTGAGGTCCGAAACGTATTTCCTTTACCTCTACCTTCACCTGCTTGGCTTTCATCTCCTTTGCACGCTTCTTCTGCTGGTAGAGGAATTTAGAATAGTCGATGAGACGACATACAGGTGGATTTGCGTTGGGCGAAATCTCAACAAGGTCAACTCCTTGTTGATGAGCCATATCCAAAGCTTGTCTTGTAGGCATTACCGTTGATCCGCTTTCGCCTACGATGCGGACTTCGCGCACGCGTATCTGTTCATTTACGCGATACTGGTTCTGTTTTTTGTCGGTCTTCATTAACTATTTTAAAAAATCGGCTGCAAAGTTATTACATTTCAGTCAAATGACAAAAGGATTTCTCAATTATTTTTGTATTATTTAGGATTATTTTGGTTAAGGAAGAGTGTAATCTGCTCAACCGACTGTTTTAGCTCGTGCGGTTTGAAGCCATGTCGTGCTCCTGGGATGACGTGCAGACGTGCGTTCTTGTATGTTTTCACAGCCCTTTCTGAGTCTTTCATCGACACCACTTGGTCCTTGTCGCCCTGTACAATCAGCACCGGACGTTTGAACTTTCCAATCTGTTTGAATACTTTTAGTGGGCGCACTTCCTTGAAGTATCGTCGGCCCAGCGGCACTTTCCACATCAGTGTGGTATCGGGTATCAGTTCTTCCTTGGGGTAGCGCTCGTTCCAGTTGTCGGGAATGCAGAGTGCGGGATAAACGAGCACTATTTCGCTCACGTCCTTTTTCATCTCAGCAGCTGCGAGGGCGGTCACCAGTCCGCCCTGGCTCTCACCGATGAGCACGATGCGCGAGGCATCGACGTAGGGCTGTTGTTTGAAGTAGTTGACGATAGCCTTCAGGTCATCTTTCTCGTCGAAGACCGACATTTCCATTGTGTTGTTGTCGCTTCGACTGTAGATAGAACCGCAGGGAAAGTCGAAGGTGTAAGTCTGGAACCCCAGTTTAGCCAGTGGCTCAAAATAGTTGCGCCCAAAGGCATGTGTGCCGTTGAATCCATGTGAGATGATGGCCAGCGGCATCTTTCCTTGGTGTTGTTGTGGTTGGTTGAGCACACCGTAGATGTTACGGTCTCCATTCTTGATCCACAATTCTTTGTCGGTCATGGGAGTCTCGGCTGTAGTAGCCTGCTTGATGTATCCCATTTGTGCGAAGACAGTGGTTTGTGCCAGCAGTCCCAATGCGAACAAAATGACTTTCTTCATTGTTTCAGTATTCATTTGAAGTTTTTATTCATGATGGTCCAGTCGTTATAATCGGTCAGATCGCCCTTGATAAACAGCGTTTCGTTCTCTTTCGTTGTGCCTGCATGCAGAGCATGCTGAAAGCGGCAACCAGGGCTAAAATCAGTTTCTTCATGATATGCTATTAATAATAAACACTTAAGTGGCTCAATAGTATCTTGAAGCCAATGAATAGCAGAATGATGCCTCCCAGCAGTTCGGGCTTCAGTCGGTGGCGTATGCCGTTGCCGAAACGGATGCCGAGCAAGAAGCCCCACACGCTGAACAGAAACGAACCTGCGCCGATGACAACGAGTGGCATGACGAGCTGGCTAACAGTTTGATAACCCGTCACGGCCATTGAGATGCCCACAGCCAGCGCATCGATGCTCGTGGCAACAGACTGCACCAGTTGGGTGCGCAGACTTTCCGGACGGAACGTGTGAGGAGTCTCGTCGGGCTTCCATGCCTCGCGTATCATGCCAATGCCCAGATAGAGCAACAGTCCGAAGGCTATCCAGTGGTCGAAGGCTTCTATATACTGTCTGAAACTGCTCGTGGCCAGCCAGCCCAGCAGAGGCATGAGTGCCTGGAACAGTCCGAAGAACAGGGCGGTCTGTAGCATTACGCGCCACATTCGCTTGCGCAGTATCACGCCACTGACAATGGAGACGGTGAAGCAGTCCATAGCCAGTGCAACCGATAGCAACAGAATGTCAACGAGGTTCATCATGCTTACTTTCGTTTTTATGCATGCAAAGTTAGGCATTTTTTCACGAACTATTGTAAAAAACGTTTATTTTCATGGAGATTTCTGTGTTAGGGCGGCTTTTGATTTTGAAATATGGCTGAATAGTTCTATCTTTGTGCATTGAAAAATCTGAATAACAGCAAACTATGAATCAGAGACTAATCTTTTTTGGAACAATGATGGCATTCTCGGCTGCGCTGACTACACTCACGTCTCGTGCAGCCGATGTGGTGTGGTATGACGGCTCACGTCCTGTCAGCTATGTGGTTGAGGGAAAGAGCGCCCCTGTGGTGGGCATCGCCCTCGACATGTTCAGTAGCGACATGGCGCAGGTAACGGGCCAGTCGGCCATAGCTGCCAAGGATGCCACGATTCGCATTGTTGAGCTCGACAAGTCTTCAGCTTCTGCTCAGAAGAAACTCCGAAAGATGGGCATACCCGTCGATTCCTTGCTCAGAGCGATGGATGCCTTCTTCGTTGCCCCCATAGAAGGCCATATATGGGTGGTGGGCAACAACGGTCGCGGCACGGCCTACGGTCTGCTGGAGCTGAGTCGCATGGCTGGCGTGTCACCCTGGGTGTGGTGGGGCGACGTGCGCCCCTTCAGTCGTTCGCGACTGGTGATGCACGATGGCGATTGCACCCTGCAGGCACCGAGCGTGCAGTATCGCGGCATCTTCATCAATGATGAGGACTGGACGCTGCGTAACTGGTCGTCGAAGACGTTTGAGCCTACTGGCGAGGTGGGCATTGGTCCGAAGACTTATAAAGAAATATTCAAACTGCTGTTGCGACTTCGTGCCAATGCGCTCTGGCCAGCTATGCACGAGGGCGGCACGGGCTTCTTCACGGTGAAGGGCAACAAGGAGGTGGCCGACTCGTGCGGCATCCTCATCGGCACCAGCCACTGTGAGCCTTTGCTACGCAACAACGTGGCCGAATGGGACGTGAAGCAGCGCGGCCCCTACAACTATATTACCAATCGCGAGGAGGTGAAGCGCTACTGGGCTGAGCGCCTGCAAGAAGTGAGAGGCAGCGAGGAGCTCTTCACCATTGGTATGCGCGGCATTCACGACGGCTCGATGGAGGGTGTGAAGACCAAGGAGGAGAAGTTGAACGGACTGCAGCAGGTGATTGATGACCAGCGCGAGTTGCTGCGCCGCTATTATAATAATAAGGTGGAGACCGTTCCGCAGGTGTTCATTCCTTATAAAGAAGTACTCGATATCTATGAGAGCGGTCTGCGTGTTCCCGACGACGTGACCCTGATGTGGTGTGACGACAACTACGGCTACCTCACCCGTCTGCCCGATGCCGAGCAGCAAAAGCGGAGTGGGGGAGGCGGCATCTACTATCACCTCTCTTACTGGGGCCGTCCGCACGACCATCTGTGGCTCACCACTACGCAGCCCGGACTCATCTGTTCAGAGATGAAGGCAGCTTATGACCACAACTGCCGTAAGTTGTGGATTGCGAATGTACACGACCCGAAGGTGGCGGCCTACGATTTGGAGCTGTTTCTGGATATGGCGTGGAATATAGAGTTAGCCCCTGCTCACCTGGAGCATTGGCTTTGCACCCAGTTTGGCGCTGAGGTGGGACATGCCATAGCCCCTGCCATGCGCGAGTTCTACCGTTTGAATGCCATTCGCCGCCCTGAGTTCATGGGCTTTACGCAGGTGGAACTCGACAAGAAGAAGTATCCTGGTGGCAAGTCGGTGCCTTCGAAGACAGAGTTCTCGCGTCGAGAGGCTTTTGAGCGTATGAACGACTTTGCCCGTATCGAGGCTACCGTCGATGTTTATGGTCAGATGGTTCGCGAACACTTGCGCGATGCTTACTTTGCCCATGTGCTCTATCCTGTGCATGCCGCTGCAGCCATGACGCGCAAGATGCTGGCTGGCCCCGAGGAGAGTGCCAAGGCATACGATGAGATACAGCAGCTGACTGAGCAGTATAATGCGCTCAACGGCGGCAAGTGGCGCGGACTCATGTCGGCCTCGCCTCGCTCGCTGCCCGTCTTTGCCAAGGGCGCTCGCACCGAGTGGGCGCAGCATCCCACGCCTGGCTACTGCATTGCCCGCAACGCCTGCGACTATCATTCCATAGAAGCCCCCTCGGGGGCCGTAGGGGGGGCTGATACTATTGACATGCTCGGCCACTCCATGCAGGCCGTTGCATTGTCAAAAGGCACTACGCTCATCTATGAGTTCACCTCCGACCGTGAGGGCGAGGCGGTGCTCCGTACTGCCATGATACCCACACAACCCAGCGATCGAGGCGATCTGCGCTATGAGGTGGGCATTGATGATGGGCCGCGCACCGTCATTTCGCTGAAGGAGCCCTATCGCTCTGAGCGTTGGAAGCAGAACGTGCTGCGAGGTCAGGCTCTCCACCATACGCCTATCCACCTTACCAAAGGGCAGCACCGGCTCTACATCAAGGCGCTCGACGACCACATCATCCTTGACCAGTGGATGATAGACTTTGCTAAGGAGCGCCAGTTCTATGTGATTCCCGTGAAGCGCTAAGGGAATCGGAAGTACAGTCGAAGGCGGCTTTCCAATCATACTGGATAGCCGCCTTCGTTCGCTTTTTTATGTGTTCTTGTTATTGCTTCAGCAGATACTGCTTGAAGTCCTCAAAGTCCTTCGTCATGGCCACGCTCTGTTTCGTTCCCTTCATGAAGGCTTGCAGCCGTTCGGGAATCTCCACGTCAATGCCCAGAATCTCGTCCACCTTCTCCTTGAACTTGGCGGGGTGAGCCGTTTCGCAGAAGATGCCCACTTCGCCAGGCTTCAGCTGCTCCTCCAGTGCGCGATAGCCGCAGGCACCGTGCGGATCGAGTGTGTAGCCCGTCTGCTCATAGCAGCGGCGCATGGTCTCCTTGATTTGCTCGTCGCTGTAGGTGGCTCCGCTGATGAGCGAGGTGATGCGGCGGTGCGTTTCCTCGGGCGACAGTTTGCCGTTTTCTGAGTAGAGGTTGATGATGCGGGCAAAGTTCGATGGGTCGCCCACGTCCATAGCATTGGCCAGTGTCTGCTTCGAGGGCTTCGGCTCATACTTGCCCGTCTGCAGATAGTTGTAGAAAATGTCGTTGGCGTTGTTGGCAGCAATGAATCGCTTCACGGACAGTCCCATCTGATGGCCGAAGAGTGCGGCACAGATGTTGCCGAAGTTGCCGCTTGGCACGCACATCACTAATTGAGAGTTGAGGGGTGAGAGTTGGGGGGTGAGGCGCGCCACTGCATTGAAATAGTAGAATGCCTGGGGCAGGAAGCGGGCCACGTTGATAGAGTTGGCCGAGGTGAGCATCATGTGGCGGTTCAGTTCCTCGTCCATGAAGGCGCTCTTCACCAGTCGCTGGCAGTCGTCGAACACTCCGTCCACCTCAATGGCCGTGATGTTCCGCCCCAGTGTAGTGAACTGGCACTCCTGAATGGGGCTCACCTTGCCCTTCGGGTAGAGCACATACACGTGTATGCCCTCCACACCGAGGAATCCATTGGCTACTGCCGATCCCGTATCGCCTGAGGTAGCCACCAGCACGTTCACTACTCCCTCACCTTTCTTGCTGGGGTTGAGGCTACGCAGCAGTCGTGCCATGAACCTTGCACCCACGTCCTTGAAGGCCAGTGTGGGGCCATGAAACAGCTCGAGCGAATAGATGTTCTCCTTCACCTTCACCACAGGGCAGTCGAACGACAGTGTGTCATAGACCAAGTCCTGCAGCACGTCGCCATCCACGTCTTCGCCGAAGAAGGCATCGGCCACGTTGTAGGCAATGTCTTGAAAGCTCATGTTCGGCATGTCCTCGAAGAAAGCCTTCGGCAGTTTGTTGATACGTTCGGGCATGTAGAGCCCACGGTCTTCGGCCAGTCCTTTCACCACCGCCTTTTTCAGGTCGGCCACAGGTGCCTTTCCATTGGTGCTGTAGTATTGCATGTTCTGATTCTTGATTGTAGTTTCTGCCCTGCAAAGGTACGATGAAGAGAGTAAAAAAACAAATAATGTGCGAAAAAAAGACATAATAACAGGGATTTTAAAGACATAATAACATAAGAACATATATGGGATTTTAAAAGACATAATAACATAAGAACAAAAGTATTTGACGCAAATATCAGACTGGGACGAACCAATATCTGTACTTCTGTTACTATGTCAAAGAAAAAATATGTTCTTATGTTATTATGTCAAAGAAAAAAATGTGTTCTTCTGTTACTATGTCTTAAAAATCTATTCTTTTGTTATTATGTCTAAATGTCATTTGTAACATTTTCGCGGTTTCCGCAGAAACAAAGGGGTTTCGCGTGTTTTTCGCTATAAAAAACACCGGGGTGTCTGCGCAGACACCCCGGTGCTATATTAGTTGCAATAAAGCTTGGTCAGGAAATAGGTGTTGTCCCAATCCACCATCTTCACGTCGGCCTCTTTTGCTGAATGGATGTTGAACTCGTCGAGAACCATCACCTGCTTGTCTGTGAGGTCGTAGAGCGGCCACACCTTTGCCTTGCCGTCGGGTGACTGCTCGGCGGTGAGCGACGGATTGCCGGTCTTGGCAAACTGCACCCACATCTTGCGTACGGTCTTGCTGAAGGTCTCGTCGATTGTTCTTCCTGTGAAGCCAGTCATCTCGGGATGGTTGAATACAACCGACAGTTCCGACGCATGTCCGCTCTTCACCATGGGCAAGATGGATTCAGGTGTATAGAAGTAGGTGTACACCTTGCCGCCTGCCTTGGTATGTTTCTCCGACAGACTGATAGTTGGCGCATTGAAATAGCTATGGCTGAACAGACTGCAGGTCTTCTCCCATTCCTCGCCAGGAACACTGTTGATGTAGCTCTGCACCTTCGCATTCTCATCGGCTGTCAGCAGCACGGCCCTCTTAGCCATGCGGTCGGCTGCCCACATGTTCCAAGCTTCCGCGCCAAGGGCGGCTGCAAAGGTGTTGAATTCGTCCTTAGTGCAGCCCGTAAGGATTTCAATACCCTTTGCCTTACCTTCTTCAACTGCCTTCCATGTGTCCTCAGGCAGCAGTCTGCCGTCGCGCTCCGGCCAGATGCTCCATCCCAGCACCTGATATATTCCGAACAACTCTCCCACCTTGTCAGCGAGTTTGCGGGGTTCCACCTTCTGTAGGTCGGCAACGGTCTTGCAGTCGAGTGCCGCCATGATCTTGTCTGTGACGGCGATGGCCTCCTCGGCAGATCTCGTCATGTTAGGACTGCCGCTTTGTATGATGGCGCGTTTGAAATACTTGTGCGCTTCATCAATCAACGAAAGCAGTGAACAGCTTCCACCACCCGCTGATTCGCCCCAGATGGTCACGTTGTCGGGGTCGCCGCCGAAGGCAGCAATGTTGTTATGCACCCATTTCAGGGCCATCAGCTGGTCAAGCGTACCCAGGTTCTGAGCATCGGGGTAATCCTTGCCGTCTGGCAGGTGAGACAGATGCAGGAAGCCGTAGGCGGCAAGACGATAAGAGATGGTGACAAAGATGACATCGGGGTTCTCCTTCACAAGGTTGTGGCAGTCGTACTGCGGATCGGTGGTTCCACCTACCTCGAAGCCACCGCCGTAGATCCACACCATCACAGGCTTCTTCTGAGTAGTAGTCTCGTCGGTCTTCCACACGTTCAGATACAGGCATGCCTCGCTCTGGCCATATTCGCCAGCAGGGTCGCCTGGTGCCTGGAAGGGAGCCTTGCCATATTCGTATGCCTCGAATACTGCATCGCTTGGGCTGACATCCACGGGCGCTTTCCAGCGCAGGCTGCCCACGGGCTGCTGACCTACGAACGGGATGCCCTTGAAGGAAATGACGTTGTCGGTCTTCTTGCCCACGAAGATGCCGTTGACGCACTTCGCAGCCAGCGACTGGTCGTATTCCTTCTCGGTGGTGGGAGGATTTGCAGGACCCTGATCCTCGTCTTTGTCCGACTTACACCCGGTTAACACACTTGCGCCGCAAATAAGAGTGGCGGCAAGTACCCAGTTTCTCATTTTTTTCATAAACTTTTTTTTGTTATTAATAATATGGTAATTTGTGGGAATCAACTATTGCCTGTCCCCGTGGTTAAAAAAACGATACATCTTTGTCGTAATCGCGTTTGCAAAGATAGCTATTCCCGTGAAAAAAAGAATCACGACCCGTTTCGTGAGCCATGATTTTTGCAGATTACGCTACTTTTATTGCATATTCTGCCATTTCTGATGTTTTGTGGCGCGTCTGCTTACCCCTCCTGCTGAGACTTTATCCATGTAGTGACCGACAGCCCCATCTTGTTCTTGAAGGCTTTGCTGAAAGTGCTGTAACTCTTGTAGCCACTATCCAAGGCCAGCTGCTGGGCTGTTACAGAACGCTTGGCTGCAACGGCCTCACGATAGAGCGTGGTGAAATGATTGATGCGCAAGTCGTTGATATAGGCATTGTAGTTCGTGCCCATAGAAGAGAAATACTGGCTGAGATAGAAACGATTGACGCCTATGGCTTTGGCCAGTTGCAGAAGGGTGAGGTCGTGTTGCAAGTAGAGCTGTGTGTCTATGCAATACCGCTGAAGCAACGGCCCGATGTTAGCATGAACAGTGATCTCTTCTTTAGGGAACTGAGGAACTGGTGAACTGGCAGGTTGAGGAACAGTGGGGGTGAGGTCGCTCAGCGTTTCTACCCGCCACGGCAGATAGCAGACAAGCGCGATGCATACCACCAGCATGGCATATTGGCACACAGGGCCTTTGCCTACGATTGCATAGACTCCGAACACCAGCAGCATGATGGCCATCATCACGAAGCTATGCCACACCTCCTTGTGCTCCAGGTCTGCGTAGTTGTCGCGCAGCCAGCGTCCGTATTGCCTCAACGCGCGTACCATATATATTATAAAGCCGATGCACATCAGCAGGAAATAGCCATAGAGCAGTGGGAATAGGGCAGTGCTGCGCGTAGCGACACTTACACCCATGCCGACCACTTGTGGCAACACAATCACAGCAACAGGCCACAGCGGGTGTCTTCGGTCTTGCAGCATAGTGAGCATAACGATTATTGACAAAGGCAAAATCGTCATGCTGTCGAGCAATCCGCCTACGAGGTCGTTCAACTTGACGTCCTCGTCGGATGTGAGGAATAATATCGGCATATACCACATGTGGTTCAACGCGAGGAAGGCCAGGAATGCAGCCGTCCAGCGGCGCAATCGTGTAGGCGGCGTAATGTCAGGGGCAATGGCGTTGCCCCGACGGAACAGCAGATAGCAACTGGCTATCAGTGACATAGCCGTCACTACTGCGTAAAGCATGATATAAATGGTGTCTTCCCTTATCTGGTTGTACATGATTAGTGAAACGCTACAAAAATCTGTCCTGCAAAGGTACGATGAAGCGAGAAGAAAAACGAAGAAAAAACATTCTTTTTTTCCCCGAATTCGTTTCATCATGTATTGTCATTTGTCATTTGTGACATTTACGCGGTTTCCGCTGAAAACAAAGGGGTTTCGCGAGTTTTTTTTATCTGTTGTCCTTTTTGGGGACGCAAAGTTACAAAACTTCCCGCTCATTTCAGCTATGAACGGGAAGGTAACTACTCAGCACCCTATAGTGCATGAGTAGTTACCATCGTTATCTTCTTCTTGACATCCTGCTCATTGTTTTTATCATTTCATTGTCCCTAATGTCGAATATTGATTATTTGCTACCTTCATGATGTAAAGTTACAAATATTCTACGAAAGTCGGTGCATCATCCTTGTTAAAATAATCCAAAAGGGGTCAAAATGGCAAATTAAAACATTGGCGAACATTTCAATTATGGAATGACGAGAGGCCAAAAAAACGAATAGAGACTGAAAAAAGTTTGCAACACATCTGTTTCCATCTGCTTCCATCTGTTTCACTTGTAAACAACTGATTAATAGTGTGTTGCATACAGGAAACAGATGAAACAGATGTTTTGCAAACTTTGTTCATATAGTAGTGTGTAGTCTGTCATTTGATGAAGTCAGCAAGCAGTTTTTGCCATCTTGAATCATTCATTTCATGCCGCAGGCAAGATCATACTGAGTTTTAGGCTATATCACAACACGATTTAGGTTATATCATGTTATGATTTAGGCTATATCGCGTCACGATATAGGATAGATGGCATCACGATTTAGGTAACTACTCATGGCACGGGTGCTGAGTAGTTACACGGACGATTCATATTCTTAAAGTATTGAAAAAATATAGGCAAAGTTACGCATGATACGGTAAATTACACTATCTTTATCCTCGAGATAGAGAACAACGACATCCAAGTAACTAAAAGCTTCGACATGAAACAGATTCTTTTAACCTTCCTATTCGTCAGCAACATATTCACAGGACATGCAGCCGACTATCTGATTACGACCTACGGTGCCAAGAGCGACACAACGCAGTTGGCTACTACTGCCATTCAACAGGCTATCGACGATTGTTCGCGCGACGGCGGCGGTCGCGTGGTGATACCCACAGGCAACTACAAGACAGGCAGTCTGGTGCTGCGCTCCAATGTCAATCTGCACTTGGAACAGGGGGCCACGCTCTATGGCTCAACCGACCTGAAGGACTACCTGCCCATGAAGAGCGACTACGTATCACTGCGAACGCAGACTACTACCATTCAACTCATATATGCCGACAAGGTGCAGCATGTGACCATTACCGGAACAGGAACCATCGACGGACGCGGCTCGGCCTTTGAAAAGCTGTCGTGGAACGATGAGGGCATCACGCGCCCCCATCTGTTGCGCTTCATTCAGAGTGAAGACATCACTGTAAAGGACATCACCCTGAAGAACTCAGGCTGCTGGATGCAGCACTATCTGGCCTGCGACCGCGTGAAGATTGACGGCATTAAGGTGTTCAACCGCAACAACTACAATAACGATGCGCTCGACCTGGACGGCTGTCACGACGTGATTGTCACGGGCATGCTGGCCGACTCTGACGACGACGGTATCACGCTGAAGAGCACCTCGCCCCGCCTGTGCGAGAACGTACGCATCAGCAACTGCATCGTGTCGAGCCACTGCAATGCCATCAAGTTAGGCACTGAGAGTAACGGCGGCTATCGCAATATCTCCATCAGCGGCATTGTGGTGAAGCCCAGTGAGGATCAAAGCTCTAAGTTCTTCGGCAACGACCGAGGCACATCGGTCATTTCACTCGAAGTGGTTGATGGCGGTGTGTTGGAGAATGTGCAGGTGAGCAACATCGTGGCCGAAGGAACCGAGTCGCCCATCTTCATTCGTCTGGGCAACCGCGCCCGTGGCTACCACGAAGGACAGCAAATCAACCAGGTGGGCACGGTGCGCAATGTGACCCTCAGCGACATCATCGTGAGCGATGCCGGCTCCGTTGGCAGCAGCATCACGGGTCTGCCGGGCCACTGCGTAGAGAACGTCACCCTGCGCAACATTCGCATCAGCCATCGCGGCGGCGGCAAGAAGGCCGCAATCCCCACCGACGAAAAAGAGAAGGAGTATCCCGAAGCCACGATGTGGGGACAGCTGCCTGCCCACGGTTTCTTCGTGCGTCATGCCCGCAACATCCGTTTTCAAGACGTTCAGATCAGCGCGAACGAGTATGACGAGCGTCCTGAGTATGTGTATGAGGATGCAGAATAATGCAAAAAATCTTTTTCTTCTGCTTCTTTACTTTCTGACTTCCGACGGATTCTTTCCTGACCATTTTAGAAAAGCACGACGGAAGTTGGAGGCTTCGGTAAAGCCTGTTGCCGAGGCTATGTCGGCAATAGTGCGGTCGGTGGTTTTGAGAAGGTGCTCGGCCAAAGCCATGCGCCGTTCGTTGATGAACTCCATCACCGTCTGTCCGTTGGCTGCTTTCAGTTTGCGGAACAGCTGGGCACGGCTGACGGCCATTTCCTGTGCAAAGACATCGGCATTGAAACTCTGGTCTGCTATGTGGATGTCGACTATCTGTTCAGCCCTCTCAAGGAAAGTGGGGCGATGGGAATACGATGCGTCTGAGTTCGGAGCGTTTATCGTTGGTTGTACCAGAGCAGGGGCTGTAACCTTGTCGTCAGCTTCTGCAGGACGTCGCTTCTTGTGCAAATAAAAGACAACGACCACGCAAGCGAGACAAGCAGCAAGTATTAGCCAGATATAGAACAATGGGCGGCTGTCGGTCTCGGGGAAATGGCAGCCGTCGATACAAATGTCAACGTTAGGCTCTTTCTGGTAGGCTATGCTATTCAGTTGTTCAGTCATGCCATCAGGCAACGTGTCGTTCAGTGTGTAGCGATAGAGGCCGTGCCCAGTCTTTGCTATTACACGGCCTAAGGTGTCAATCTGTAAGGCTGTGGTTTGGTGGATGGCAGAGTCTGGAGTGGTGATAAATCGCTCTCGCTGCAGATCGTAGCAATACAGATGGTTCCAAGCGCCTATCCAGAGGCGATGACCTATGGTGTCGAGCGCCAGCGCATGTATGGAGGGGTATGGATGGTGTGTCAGCGACGGTAACGGCTGCTGATGCAGTTCACCAAGGCTGTCTGCCCTATAGAGCCCGTTGTCGGTAGCCACCCAAAGATTGCTGCCAGCATTGGTCACTACAGACACCACGGCCTGCACTGTCGGCATGTCGGTTTTCTCCCTTGAACATTGGCATGTTATCAGGGCAAACAGCGATGCGATCGATATATGCAAAAAGAACTGACATCTTTGTTTCATGCGTGCAAAAATACATCTTTTTTTTGACATCGCGACAAAAATCTCATAAATCTCATTCTTTGATACAGTTTGACCCATCTATGACACGGAGAGATACCAAGGGGAAAGGATGAAAGCCGTACCTTTGCAGCAAACTTAAAACGTTTAACCAAAATAATTAAAAAGATGAAAAAAAATCTACTAAGTTTCAAGACAATGCTCCTCGGCATTATGATGCTGGGGGGAGCAAATTCAGCGTGGGCTGATGCACAAACAACAGGATTGACCACAAATCCTATGACAGCCGTGGATGACCATTTCACGCTGGCAGGCGATGAAGAATCCACCTATGACCTTGTTGCTACCTATGATTGCACCAGCAGTACCGCCCCCAATGGTGGATGGACTAAAAAGCAAGATGCCGGTGTAACGAATCTTAACGGCTTTACCGTCAAACCAATAAGATATCAGGCAAATAAAACAGGGAACACAACTGATCTGTATGCTCTACTTACCATTACAGGAGCTGGTTATTACTACTATTTCCCAGAATATGGTATGGATTGTGAAAATGACTTTACGGTGTCTATAACGAACTTTAGAGAAGGTATGGTGCTGGTTGCAGCTTATAAACGTGGAAAATCTGATAATTCTGCTGTATATGAGCAAGTGGATACCCAATATGACTATTCAACCACAGAAGATGGGCTCAGTTTGTTAGGTGGTAAAAATACGGATTCAGGAACTAATACACGTACCGCTTACCTGTCATTTTCTGTTTATAGAAAACATGTAAACGAAATAGACCTGCAAGTTTCTAAAAATCAAACAGATATGGTGAAAGAGGGTAGTTGCTATTTCCCTCAGTATAATCTGTCTGCTATAAATGCAAATACCGATGAAAATGTGGCAGCCACCTATAGTGTTCCCTCTAGTGAAGACTATACCCTTGATGATAATGTGTTTACATACAAGAAGGTCCACAACACAGATGTTACGATAACAGCATCCTATGGAGGAAAAGAAACTAGCATTGATATTCCTGCTTGTACAACGGGCTATGTGAAAACGGCCTCTTATGACCTTACCAATAAGAGCACTTATATCAACTCTTTGATTAGCGGTGACCCGACTAATCCTTCCATTACTGTCAATGGCTTCACAGACTCTGCGGATCGATATCAGTTTGACAACAGTAGTATCATGCTGAGCAATGGATTATATGCAAATACCAAACAAATGCTTTTCTTTGTTGGCTATGGACTTACCAATGCAGGTAAATTTTCACTTCAGTTCTTGAATCACGAGACTGGATTCGTATATGCCTATAAGAAGAAAGTATGCAATAGTGGTACTTATGCTTCGGCTCAGGATGCAGTTGATTGGGTAACTTCCGCAACGGCTACCAATCTCGATATGCGTGGCACCAGCATCTACACCAGTCTTGATGTCTATGCTCCAACCAACACAAACGTCACCATCAGTTTACCTAATGCCTATGCAAGTTACGCTTCGGCTTTAACGCTTGACTTCTCTGACGTAGACGCACGCTACATCAAGGACGATAATGGAACGCTGAAAGCACTGAAAGTGAGTAAGGCTGCAGCCAATACACCGTTGCTTATTACTAAGCAGAACGAAGAACCAAGTATTACCATTCCCGTCGTGGATATGAGCGAGACAACAACCGACACCGACGGAAACTTGCTTGTGGCA
>JAEEGG010004715.1_pt1 | contig 32914 bp, 35 predicted proteins | sample 9134161 | NCBI WGS metagenome assembly JAEEGG01 (sample SAMN16246543, study PRJNA631951) | gut metagenome | biome: gut microbiome; feature: rumen; material: CR-attached | host: Bos | place: Iran: Karaj | collected 2018-10 | reverse complement strand
TGGCCTCACCGATACAGAACAGACCCTTAACGGTCGTCTGGAGTTCATAGTCAACCCAGATACCACCCATCGTGTAGTGGATAGCCGGGAAGATCATCATCGGGTTCTCGTACGGGTTCTCGTCCACGATCTTCTCGTACATCTGGAAGAGGTTTCCATACTTCTGAGCCACTACATCCTTACCAAGACGCTGGATAGCATCGCTGAAATCCAAGAACACAGCGAGACCGGTATTATTGACACCATAACCCTTGTCGCAACGCTCTTTCGCAGCACGCGAAGCTACGTCACGCGGAACGAGGTTACCGAAGGCCGGATAACGACGCTCGAGATAGTAGTCACGATCCTCTTCGGGGATGTCACGACCCTTGATCTCACCGGCTTGCAGACGCTTAGCATCTTCGAGTTTCTTCGGAACCCAGATACGACCGTCATTACGGAGCGACTCCGACATCAAGGTCAACTTACTCTGGAAGTCACCGTGCTTCGGAATACAGGTCGGGTGAATCTGTGCGTAGCAGGGGTTAGCAAACAATGCACCGTGACGATACATCTGCATAGCAGCCGAACCGTTGGAAGCCATCGCGTTCGTGCTCAGGAAGAACGTATTTCCGTATCCGCCGGAACCAACTACAACAGCGTGAGCGAAGAAACGCTCAATGCGGCCGGTCACGAGGTTACGAGCGATGATACCACGAGCACGTTGTTCACCGTTCTCATCCTTAATAAGCACGATATCCAGCATCTCATAGCGGGTGTACATCTTCACTTTACCCTTACCGATCTGACGGCTGAGTGCGCTGTACGCGCCGAGCAGCAACTGCTGACCGGTCTGACCTTTTGCATAGAAGGTACGGCTTACCTGTGCGCCACCGAAAGAACGGTTGTCCAGCAAACCGCCGTATTCGCGTGCGAAAGGAACACCTTGTGCCACGCACTGGTCGATGATGTTATTACTTACTTCTGCCAGACGATATACGTTCGCCTCACGAGCACGGTAGTCACCACCCTTAATCGTATCATAATAGAGACGATAAACGCTATCACCGTCATTCTGATAGTTCTTCGCAGCATTGATACCACCTTGTGCAGCAATCGAGTGCGCACGGCGCGGACTGTCTTGGATACAGAAGTTCAGTACATTAAAGCCCATCTCTGCGAGCGAAGCCGCAGCCGATGCACCGGCCAGACCGGTTCCAACAACGATGATGTCCAGACGGCGTTTGTTAGCAGGGTTAACGAGTTTCTGATGGTTCTTATAGTTCGTCCATTTGAGCTCCAGCGGACCTGCAGGAATCTTTGCCATTTCCGGCGTGATAACCGGCGTGGTAGCCTCTTTCACAGCCTCCGCTACTTTGTTTACCGCAGCTTCTGCTACATCCAATGCAGCCTCAGCAGCCTTTACTGCTACTTTCTTAACTGCCTTAACAGCAGCTTCCTTTATTTCTTCTTTCTTTGCCATAATGTTAAAATTTTATAGCATAGCCAGACCCATGCCGAAGTAATACAAAACAACGATAGCGAACGGAAGAACAGCCAGCGTAGCAACGATGCAACCGATCACTTTGATACGTTTCATCCACACGAGGTTGTTCCAACCGAGGGTGTGCAATGCAGACCATACACCGTGGTTCAGGTGGAACCAAAGGGCGCAGAGCCAAATCAGATACAGCACGCAGTAGATCTGACCGCAAACCGGAGTAGTGAACAGTGCTTTCACATAAGCTGCACCGTTCTGCGGGTCAAACATACCGGCGGTAGCACCGTCTGTGATCTCCGCCAACTGCATACGGAACCAGAAATTGTAGAGGTGCAAGCAGAGGAAACCGATCACAATGATACCCAGAACGAGCATGTTCTCCGATTCCCATTCTACGCCTTCTTTCTTACCTGTCACCGCGTAACGGTCATTACCACGTGCTGCACGGTTTTGGATGGTCAGATAGATTGCATAGCAGAAATGCACCAGCACCAGGAAGGCCAAACCCAGCGTACCAATCAGGGCATACCAGTTAGCTCCCAGCAAATGACAAATCATGTTGTAGGCCTCTTCCGAGAAAACCACGGCAAGGTTCATACAGCCGTGGAAAAGCAGGAACAAGACCAACGCAAGGCCTGTCAAGCTCATAACGAACTTACGGCCGATAGAAGAGTCTTTTAACCACATAGAGATTGTTGATTTTTGTTAATTATTTATTTTGAATTTGTGTTCCGCGTATTTTGCGGTGCAAAATTACAAAAAATAATTGACATATGCAAATAAAATTTGCACAATTCAAAAAAATGTAGTACTTTTGCAAGCGAATTTAAAATGCGGTAGTGTGGGCTTACGCAAAAACATAGTAATCTGTCTTCTGTGTTCAGTACTCTGTACGCCTTGTATGGCGCAGGTATCGAACGCGGGGCGATCGGTGTTCTCGTTCCTGGGACTACCGGTGTCTTCGCGTATCAATGCGCTGGGCGGAAGTAACGTGAGTCTGAGCGACGGAGACATCTCGATGGGTATGTGCAACCCTGCCCTGCTCCATGCCAACAGCCACATGATGCTGCAGATGAACTTCTCCTATTACCTGCCGGGTACGATGTTCGGTTCTGCCCTGTACGGACATAACTTCGGACGCTCCAAGATAGAAAAACCGGCGGAAGGCGAACCCGACAAACCGAATTATTTCGCTGTTGGTCTGCATTATTTGGACTACGGACGCATGAAATATGCGGATGAGAACGGCAATCTGACCGGCGGTACCTTCGGTGCACGCGATATCCTCATTGATATCATGTACGCACGCCAATTAGGCAGGATGTTCAAAGTAGGTGTAACCTTAAAACCGGTGTATTCGATCTACGAGCACTACACCTCCTTCGCCATCGGCGCAGATGTCGGCGCACATTTCCAAACCAAAGACTCCACCTTCCAGATGGGATTGGTGCTGCAGAACATAGGTTGGCAGTTGAAGAGCTTTTATTCGGACGAAGATGGTTCGGGCAAAGAGATGTTGCCGCTCAACCTCCAGTTGGGTTTGACCTACCGTGTCAAACATGCGCCGCTACGCTTCCATCTACAGATTCATAACATGCAGACCTGGTATCTCAATTACGAGTGGACAAGCCTCGATAAGAGTGCCACAACAGGCGATATCATCCCGCACGATGTGAAGTGGTACGACATGCTTTTCCGGCACACGATCTGGTCGATTGAGGTGGTGGATAAACGCGACCGGTTCTATATCGCCCTCAGTTACAACCACCGCCGCCGAGCGGAACTGAACCTGCAAGATCAACGTTCGGTAGCAGGTTTTGCCTTAGGCGCAGGTGTACGGATCAAGCAGGCACATGTGGATTTTGCCATCAGCCAGATGACCAAGTCCAATTTCTCCTACCAAGTTGGATTAACGTTAGATATCAATTCTTTAATGAAATAATCGTTCGTAAGATAAGAAGTGACCAATCACCAATTACCAATGACAAATAAAATTATCGTTGCCATTGACGGCTATTCTTCTTGTGGTAAATCCACGATCGCAAAAGCGCTGGCGAAGTACGCCGGTTATACGTACGTAGACACGGGCGCCATGTATCGTGCGATCGCGTTGTATACGCTTCGTAACAAACTGACAGAGACCGCAGATATCATTGCTGCGTTGCCGAAGATCGAGGTGGGTTTTGTACTGACCAACGGGGCACAACATGTGACGCTGAACGGCGAAGACGTGGAAGGTTTGATTCGCACCTTAGAGGTGGGAAATGCCGCCAGCCGGATCTCGCAGATCAAAGAAGTAAGAGCCTTTCTCGTGGCGCAACAGCAGAAGATGGGTCACAACAAAGGCATCGTCATGGACGGTCGCGATATCGGCACGGTGGTCTTCCCGAAAGCAGAACTCAAACTCTTCCTCACCGCCAGCCCCGAAGTACGTGCACAGCGCCGTTACGATGAGCTGGTTGCCAAAGGGGAGAAACCGAACTACGATGAAGTTTTGGCGGATGTCAACGACCGCGACTACCGCGACACCCATCGAGCAGAGAGCCCGTTGCGACAAGCAGAAGATGCCATCGTGGTGGATAACAGCAATATGACTCCGGACGAGCAAATGCGCGTCATCTATGACTATTTCGATCGATTCAAATAGTGGCTTCTGCTTTGGTGTGACACGTGCCATCCAAGCGGCTGAGAGCGAACTTCAGAAGGGTTCGCTTTATTGCTTGGGCGATATCGTGCATAACGGACAAGAAGTCGCGCGGCTCGAACTAAAAGGACTCGCTACCATCGATTATGATGATCTGCGCACACTTCCTTCTCATTCGCGCGTACTACTTCGGGCACACGGAGAACCGCCATCCACCTATTGGATAGCCCAACAACGCGACATAGAGATCATAGACGCCACCTGTCCTGTGGTCAAAAAACTGCAGGATCGTATTCGTGCCTGCTACGAAACCCATAAGAACGATGAGACTGTGCCTCCGCAGATAGTTATTTACGGTAAACCCGGACATGCGGAAGTGATCGGTCTTCAAGGGCAGACGAACAACACCGCCATCGTCATCGAGTCCGTGGATCAACTTGATCGCCTCGATTTCCACCGCCCCATCTATCTCTTCTCGCAAACCACCAAATCGGTCGAAGGCTTTCAAGCGCTCGTCCAGACCATCCAATCAAAAATCAAAAATCAAAAATCAAAAATCGTACTGGAAGCGCACGATACCATCTGTCGCAGTGTCGCGAATCGCGTGAAAGAATTACAAGCCTTCGCACGCGCCAATGACATCGTTCTCTTTGTCGGCGGGACAAAATCCTCCAACGCCAAGGTGCTATATAAAAATTGTGTTGAGGTCAACCCCAACACAATCTTCATTTCTTCTCCCGACGAAGTCGAAAATCTAAAATCACAAATCATAAATCATAAATCATCAAATCCCGACACTCGGGTCGGGATTTGTGGTGCCACCAGCACTCCTTTATGGCTCATGGAAGCCGTTAGCGAACGCTTGTCAGCTTCTTGATCTTCGCGTTCAATTTATCACATTTCATCAAATCTTCCAGACTCAAGTGCATTCGGTAGTTCCAGAAATGGCGCGGGTTAGCCGGTACGTTGATACGATCGGCGAACTGGTCTTTGATGCGTACATCGCCGTCGATAGCTAACCAGTCTTGCAGCGGCAGAATAGTCCACATTGCCGGGCTGTACATATGTTGGTTGATGATGAACTCTGCGATATCCGGCGTCATCTCTTTCGGTGCATCGCCCCACCAACCCATCTGCTCGTTGTAGAAACGTTGGGTTACAGCGCGATCTTCCTCCCACCAAGCGCGTAATGGGTTCATATCATGCGTACCTGTCGTGCAAACAGACTGATACGGAGCATCAGCCGGGTGAGCGAATTTCACCGTCGGATCTTTCGGCATACGTTGGATCTCGAGACTCAGGATCTGCAGCTCATGCATTACATCAGGCACGCAAGCCGGAACCATACCAAGGTCCTCGCCGCAGCAGAGCATATGCGTTGCGCCGATGAGTGTCGGCAACTTACGCATCGCGGAGTCACGCCAGAACTGCGTATGACGACGGAAGAAATACTCGTTGTAGATACGCATCAGCACTTCTTTCTGATCGCTATAGAGCTCCGTGAACGAGTGGCTCTGATATATCGAGATACGCGGATGCAACCATCCCGGACGACGCTGGTCTTCCACAAACAGCACTTCGCAATGCAGATAGATCAGACCGTTGCAGATGTTATGTACCGCCGCCTCACTCAGACCGGAAGCCTTGAGTTGTTTCTCATCGCCGAGCAGACGATCTGCCCATTCTTGTACCTTCGCTTGCGTATCAAACTCCGGTTTGAACCAATAGATATAGCCGTCATTGGTGTTAAGGGCATTGTTCTTCGCCCATTCCAGATCAAAACCGAGTACATCGCCGAGGAAGTTTGAGCGGATATACGGTTTGGTCAGACGATCCCAATCGAGGCATACACCTTGTGCGCAGAGGTCGTCGTACGAATACGGGAGAGCCGGAACGAAATGTCCGCAGAGGCCCCATACATCGCTCTTGCGCATCTGCCAGATACGGAAGAAGCCGAGGATATGATCCACACGGTAAGCATCGAAATAATCCTGCATCTTCTGGAAGCGAGCGCGCCACCAACCGAAGTTATCCTCCGCCATCTTATCCCAGTTATAGGTCGGGAAGCCCCAGTTCTGGCCGCTGATCGAGAAATCATCGGGCGGAGCACCGGCGCTGGCGTCAAGGTTGAACAATTCCGGATAAACAGCAGCATCCACGGAGTCCGGGCTGATGCCGATAGGTATATCGCCCTTCATGGCTACGCCGATCGAGTGCGCATAAGCCACCGCGTCAGCCAACTGTCTGTCAGCATGGAACTGAAGGAACTTATAGAAGTCTTTCGGTTGTTTGTCACGCTTCGCGAGGAACTCGGCATACGGCTCCAACCAAGCATCGTTCTTCTTAACGAAAGCCTTGTATTCTGCACTGCTGAAGAGAGCATCTTTGTCTTGCTTGTAGAGCGCTTTAAAGAACACCATCTTCTTGTCATATACGTTCTGATAATCAGCAATCGTGAGCGCGTTGAGTTCGGCTTTCTGTGCCTCGTATTTTTTCTGCTGTGCCGGGGTCAACTTACCCATCTTCTCGATATTGATATAGATCGGATGGAGGGCAAAGACGGAAACGGCGTTATACGGATAACTGTCAAGGTTATTGTGACGCAACGTTGTATCGTTGATCGGCAGGGTCTGGATCATCTGCTGACCCGTAGCCGCAGCCCAATCGGCCATCTTCTTGAGATCCTGGAACTCACCGATACCGAAGCCTTCGGCACTACGCAGCGAGAACACAGGCACAGCCACACCGGCTCCTTTCCAACGCGGTTGGGTGCGACGGAAAGCACGGTCGTTCTCATAGATCACACTACCCTTCTCTACACCCCAGATCTGGCGATTCTCACCCCATTCGGTATCCACAACCGCACCACTCTTGAGATCATAGATAACATATTTATACTCCACGATATCCTGTCCTTTGACATTGATATCAGCACGCCAAATAGGGAAGTCCGCATCGTTCATGATGAGCTTGCCATCCGGGTTCCAATCGCCCAACTCGGCACAGTTACCTATGATAGCTACGCCCTGCGTCGGCTTGATCTGCGGCAGGTCGATGGAGAAACGGATATTTCCCTTCGGGGCTTTTGCCTTAGCAGGGTTCAGACGATGGAAGAGGGCTTTTACAAATGCCGTTGTATAGAAACTGTCCTCGTACGTGCTGGCTTGCCATGCATCGCGAACAACGAGGTTCTTGTCAGCAGCCTTAAGCGTCAGCATACGCGGTTCACCGGCCTCGTAGATATATTGGCCTTCGCCTACGCGGATCGCGTATTTATAATGAATAACACCTGCGAAATCGCTCACCGGCACATTAGCCTGCCAGAAATCCGTTCCCTGACATGTCAGCACCAACGGCGATTTCTCGGTCCATCCCAAAATCGACTCTTGCGTCTCGATCACGCAAAGACTCTGCCCATACTCGGCACGATAATGAATCTGAAAATTGATGTTCATGATATTGTGTTTTTAGTATTTCTTCGTGGTTTTGTTACTTAGCAGCCTAGGACCCCAGTCCCCTAGTCTCCTTTAAATCGGCTACAAAGATACTGCTTTTTTTTGATTTATGCAAGAATTCTATTCATTTTTGCGTAAAAAAGGCCAAATAAGGCACGGAAGTAGCGTATTTATCACCCATAACAGCACGCCTGCCAACGCTGCGTTCATCGTTCCGAACACTACCATTGCCCAAGCACCTCGTACGCCCACTTCCGCTATCGGCACATTCGGCGTAATCGTCACCAATAAATAATAAATCGGTAAATCAAAAATCAAAAATCTAAAATCTAAAATCGCGCCGAGTGCATAGAGCACGAGTGTGAGTTGCACACACCAACATGCCAACCGTACCAGACTCTGCCCCACACTTACCATCACCAATCGATGCGACACCGTCGCCCATCGCTTCAACAACCTTGGCGCCATCACCAGCCCTACCGTCAAAAGAATCACCGCCGCGACAACTGCGATCCACCATTCACCATTAACCATTAACCATTCACCATTAGCCATTATCGCGGGTACTCCCGCAAGGATAATGGCAAACGTCATCGTCGCACTTCCTACCGCGCCCATACTCAGCACTTTCGGCCAGATATCCTCTTCATTCTTTAATTCGTTCACTCCTTCACTCATTAAAAGTCCTCTCGCCGGATACTCGCCAAGTCGCCAAGGCGTAATCAATCCCGCCAACTTGCTATAATACACCTGCCTATGCGCCTCTTTCCATGACATCGGAACGAGCGTCCGCCACCGCCATGCCTCCAGCGTCATATTCAGCGGCATCAACACTACGCATAGTAGCAGCGCACATATGGCAAGGCCATCCATCCCGCTGACAGCAGCCCATAGACCGGCATAGTCATCGTACGTTGCCAGTTTATAGACGAGCCAAACGCATGCCGCGATTGCCACAACCCACTCGATGATATGATAAAGTGTCTTTTTGTCCATAAATTCGCCGCAAAGATAGTAAAAATATTGCATATATGCAAAATATTTTGTAATTTTGCATCGTGAAAACACTATTAGCCGTCATATTATTGGTTACAAATTTCTCGCTTGATGACATTATCGGCGATATATATAATTATTTGACGGAATTCTCAGAAGTCGATTTTGAGCAACTGCAAACCGATCTCTATGCCCTTCATGACGCACCTATCAACCTCAACAATACCTCCGACGAGGAGCTCTCGCAACTCTATTTCCTTTCGCCGCAGCAGATAGATGATATCCTTCTCTATGCCTATAAACATCCGTTTGAGTCGCTCTATGAGTTACGGATGATTCCGAGTTTGGAGGACTATGAGATACGCGATCTGTTGCCTTTCGTGCGCGTAGGCGCGAGTGCGCCCGAAAATAAAATGTACGCGCGCGAAGTGTTTGCCCACGCCTCACACGAGATTACCACGCGCGTCGATGCACGGAATATAGAAGGATTTGAGGGTTCAGATCCCGTTTACACGCAGGGACGTTATCGTTTTGACTACCAGCGTAAGATTACGTTCGGAGCGCAACTCCGCCGGCCGGTAGGCGGCAAAGCGGAAGATCTGCAGTGGGGTGCGTATCTGCAGTTGCGCGACATCGCGCCGCACTTGCACACGGTGGTAGGTGGAAATTTTCAGGCATCATTCGGTCAAGGACTCGTCATGGCTCCGGTCTTTCATTCCGGCAAATCGATGTACGTCACTTCGATCGGTCAGCAACGCGAAGCGCTGCGTTATTACGGTTCAGTCGATGGCGCGGGACTGCACGGTGCCGGCACTACGCTTCGATGGGAATGGGGCAAGCAGACGCGTCTGGATGTGAGTGCACTCTACTCATTTAACCATTATAACGACACCACATGGCGGCATGTCGTAGGTGCCAATCTCACCCTGCGTCACAAGCGTTTGGAAGTCCAACTCTCCGGCATCGAGTCCATCTATTCCGATTCGATTCATCCTTACCGCAACGCCAAGTACAACCGCCATTATTTCCGCGGTCGCAGCCAAGCCGTTCTCGGCGCCTCTTTCCGCTATAACCACGGTTGGTTCGATCTCTTCGGCGAAGTTGCCACTGCGCAGAATTATAAACGCTTCAAAGAAGCAATAAACGGCGAAGCCAATAAACCTATAAACTCTCCCCATTGGGGCGTAGGCACGATTGTTGGATGTCGTTTTTATCCAACAAGCGGCGTCTCCCTACTCGCCCTCTACCGCTACTATTCCCCTTGGTTTGACAACCAACTCGGTTATGCATTCTCCGAAACTTCGCGTATCAACGACGAGAACGGCGGTTACCTTGGTTTTGACATCACTCGTCTTCGCAACTGGCGCTTCCTCGGTTATGGCGATGTCTTCTATTTCTCCGGTTATAAATACGGCCTTGGCAACGACACTTGTACTCTCGGCTACGATGCCATGGCAGAGATTCAGTACCATTCCACCAATCACCAATTACCAATCACCAACGACCAATGGTGGCTCTCCCTCCGCGCCCGAGCACGCAAAAAAGGAGCAAGTACTTATTCCATACGCGCAATCTTCGACTGGCAACGCAACGGCTGGAGTCTAAGGACAACTCTTGACGCCAACCTCACAAATCAAAAATCAACAATCACCAATCAACAATCCATCCCTTACGGAGTAAGTATAGCGCAGGATATTGCCTACGATTTCTCTACACCTTACACTTTACACCCTACACCTTTGAGCATCAAACTGAGACTTCAGTTCTTTGATGCTCAAGATTGGTCCAACCGCATCTATCTCTACGAGCATGATGTGCTCTATGCTTATTCTATCCCTGCTACATACGGTCTTGGAGGACGTTTCTACCTCTGTCTCCGCTGGCAGATCATCCCGCAACTGGCGCTCTATTTCCGCGCCTCCGAAACGGTCTATGCACGTGAGTGGTATATTGAGAAATATCCTAAATCACCCATCACAAATCACCAATCACAAATTCCGACAAGGACAGATCTTCATCTTCTCCTCCGCGCGAAACTTTGATTTTGCACATTGTGAAATGTGTAAAAATTGACACATAATGTGCAAAATGTGTACTTTTTGCCAATTCAGTTTGCAACTTGCATTTTTCGTTAAAAATATTTGTGTATTCGAGAAAAAAGTTGTATCTTTGCGCCGAAATATGTATGTATATACATAAATATGTTTTAGAACATAATATTATAAGATTGCGCCCTGCGGAGAGTGAACGTATGTTTAACGTATGTAGAAGGTAGTTAGAAGGACCCTGATCCGGAAAGAGAAAAGATATAGTGTGACCGTTAGACACTATAAGAAATAACGGAATTGATCTTTGAAATGATGTAAATATACAAAAAGAAGGCAAAAAGAGAAAAAAAGTGCCAAAAATCTTGCGTATGTCAGAAAAAAGTTGTACTTTTGCGTCGCAAAACGCAAAACGACAATAAATAACTGACAGATATGTTGCAAGAACAAACGTATTCAGATGTACTGGACTTGGCATTTATGCTGCCACTCGTAGATCAGAAAAGGCTTATCAAAGAAATTCAAGCTCACGTGGATCATGCTCCTATAGAGGAGGATTTACATCGATACACGTGGGAGGAGTTGCGTGCCGAAGTGCATGAAGCCGAAGATCAGATTGCTCGCGGTGAAGTATATTCCGACGAGGAAGACGACCGAATGTTTGATGAGTATTTGAAAAACGAGTTGGGTGTTGCAGTATGAAAGTCAAAATTTCAGAACGAGCCAAGTATAATCGCAACAAAATAGCGGATTATATATTGCGTAAGTTCGGAGAGAAGGCGCTGCTGGATTTTCGAGAAGAGTACAAAAGAACGAAAAAACTCTTAGCGGAAGATCCGGGTATCGGTTCCGAGGAGTTGAACTTATCGGACGATGAACACAAGTACCAATATACGGTCATCAACGGATTGAGCATAATGCTATATCGCGTTGAGAATGAAACGGTTTATATTGTTGATATGTGGGACACCCGCCAACAGCCGCCCACCATTGTACGTTTGTAATTCTTAACACGATTTTCTACTTTTGCCTGACATGAGAGAAATCTCGTGTCTTGCTTTTTTATTTACATTATTCAATGTCTTATCCTGAAAAAAGTAGACACATTTAGAAACGCTAAAATGTCTACATTATGTATCAAAGGAAAGGCGGATGGTTTCGTCCGGAAGAACGAATCGCAATTGTGCGAGAATTTGAGAAAGGCAGCATGACATTGACGCAAATTCAGGCCAAATATGGTATAAAAGGCCATTCCACGGTGTACAGATGGCGTCAGGATTTGCAAAATCCAGAAAAAATGCGTACCTTTGCAGCCGAAATCAAGCCTCAAGTGGCTGATGAGGTGCCTATGAAGAAGCGAAGTGCCGAAGAACTCGAAGCCGAAAACAAGAAATTGTCGAAGGATTTAGAGTGGGCAGAATTACAGATTAAGGCGTTGAACACGCTGATTGACATTGCTGAATCGCAAGGCATCCAGATCCGAAAAAAATCTGGGGCCAAGCAGTAGAACAACTTTGCGAGCAGGAAGGCCTGTCGGTAAGTACTGCTTGCAAGCTGTTTGGCCATTGTCGACAGGCATGGTATCAACAGAAAGAGACCTTTGAAATGCGTTGTAAACGCGAGTTACCTATCGTGGAGTTTGCCCGTTCTATCCGGTCAGAAGATCCTGGTATAGGTGCTCGTAAAATCTGGCTGATGGCAGGAGGCGTGTTTGGTAATAAGATGTTAGGCCGTGACGCCTTCTATGCGTTGTTAGAGCGAGAAGGTATGCGTCTGAGACGTCCTCGTCCAAGACACACAACTAACTCTAACCACCGTTACCATAAGTACCACAACATGATCAAGGATTTTGTACCTTATGGACCTAATCTGCTGTGGGTAAGCGACATAACGTATATCCAACTTGCAGATGGAGATTGTTGCTACTTACATCTGGTAACGGATGCGTACTCGCATAAAGTCGTCGGATGGTGTATAAGTCCTACTTTAGAGGCAAAGTATACGTTAGACGCGCTGCGTGAAGCAATAAGTCAGGCACAAGGTTATGATTTATCGAAGCTGATCCATCACTCCGACAGGGGTGTACAATACTGCTGCAATGCGTATGTGGAGGAACTGAACAGTTACCACATAAACATCAGTATGACAGACGATTATAAGCCGACGGATAATGGAATTGCCGAGCGTGTTAATGGCATTATCAAGACGGAGAAACTGTATCGTCAGCCGCTCTATGCTAGCATAGAGGAAGCAAGAGAAGGAATAGGTAAGTTTATATGTTTCTATAACGAGAAACGTCCGCACATGAGTATCGGGTATCAGACACCCTCACAGGTACATGAGCAATCCGGTCCTCAGGAACGACTCTGGAAAGGCTACCAACCATAGGTGTCTAACGTTTAGGACGAATGTCTATGTTTTTAGGAACATGTCAATAAATTTAGGAAGATGTCAACTAAGTTAGGAAAGTGTCTACGGATTTTAGGACGTATGTCTACCGACTTAGGAAACTAAACAAAAAACTGTCTACTAAATTTAGGAAAAGACATAGTACCGTGAAGAACGAAAAATGGACTAAATAAGTACTAAATAAGAAGTAAAAAAGTACTAAAAAAGAACTAAAGAATTATACTAAATAGATATAGATATTTTTAATAAAAGGAGTTTTGTATGGCACAAGCAGAATTGAGTCCGGGAATTGAAAGTTTGAGAGGCAAATTGGCCGGTTGGTCTGGTATGCAGGCACGTTTTAAATGCTGGAAGGATGACACAGGACATGTGATAAAGGTGGGTCCACAAGAGGTTTTTAAGCGTAGGACACGGGATTATGAGCGTAGTCCGAGAACTGAGGCTGAATTGGCACAGGCGCGAATCTGGAGCGAGGTATGTCGCGAGGCAAGTACGATCGTTAAGGATAAAAATCATCCGAGATACGCGGAACTGAGGGCACGATGGAATGCGCAGTTTAACGGAGGTGCGGATGATATGCTGAATGAAGGAGCAAGTAAGAAAAAGATATACGGGATGTTTCCTGTGTTTGTACGGATGGTACTTTTGAAAGAACGAAAGACAAACTCGCCGGAATAGCGGCGAGAGCTAGACCTGATGATGGGAATACTGCCAAAATGGCAGATAAAATTCTATGGCATAATACTTGTATAAGTATATATGGATAAATATTGCCAAAGAGAATCTAATCGCGGTTATGTAAAATAGCATATGGAAGAAAACAATAATATACTTTATGACGTGCTCCCTATTCGGAACAAAGTAATGTTCCCGGGAGTGTTGATCCCTATTGCGGTTTCAAAGAAAAACAGTCTAAAATTGATTAAGGCGGCCAACAAGGATCGCCGGCAGTTGCTCCTGCTTACAGTGAAGGACAACAAAGCAACCGATCCCAAAGAAGCCGATCTGTACACTACCGGCGTGTTGGCGCGTGTGCTGCAGATCATTCCTGTTCCGGAAATGGGCAAAGATACGATGATGACCATTTTTGAGAGTTATCACCGTGTACAAGCGTCCGATTTCATCGAAGAAGACGGGCAACTGATGGCGAAAGCTTTCATGATGGAAGAAAATATGCCGCTCAAGACCGACAAACCGCAGTTTAAAGCCACCGCAGAGAGTATTCGCGAGACCATCGTGAAGATCATGAATGAGCGCGATAATACCCCCGCCGGGCTTCAAACGGCTATCCAGAGCATCAAAGACGATGCCACCATGGTCAATTATGTCTGCTCGATCTATCAAATGCCGACCGAAGCGGCGCAGGGACTGCTGGAGATCCACTCCATGATGGAGCGTGCCGAGGCCTTGCTGACCATTCTGCAAAAAGATCTGCAGGAACTAAACATCAAAGCGGATATCCGTCGCCGCACGGCCGAGAAGATCGACCAGCGGCAACGTGAGTACTTCCTGCAGCAAGAGATGGAGACCATCAAGAAAGACCTCGGAACCAACGATGATAACGAGAAAACCGTCAAAGAACTGCGGGAACGCGCCAAGGAAAAGAAGTGGTCTGAGGCTGTCGGAGAACAGTTTGAGAAGGAATTGAAACGCCTCGAACACATGCATATGTTCTCGCCGGACTACTCCACCCAACTGGACTATCTTAACACGTTCCTGGACCTGCCGTGGGGCGTTTATTCGGAGGATAACTACGACATGCAGCATGCTAAAGAAGTGCTCGACCGAGATCACTACGGATTGGACAAAGTGAAGGAACGGATTGTCGAATACTTGGCGGTACAACGTCAATTGGCTCTTCGCTCGCAAAAAGAGAAAGAAAAATATCCGGTGAAATCGCCGATTTTGTGTCTTTTTGGTCCTCCGGGTGTCGGCAAAACGAGCCTCGGAAAGAGTGTAGCAGAAGCCCTTGGACGCAAGTATGCGCGGGTTTCTTTAGGTGGATTGCACGATGAGGCGGAGATCCGCGGACACCGCAGAACCTATATAGGTGCCCTACCCGGTCGTATCATTGACAGCATCAAGAAATGCGGTACTTCCAATCCCGTCTTTGTGCTCGATGAAGTCGATAAAATCGGCGCCGATTACAAAGGTGATCCGACAGCAGCCCTGCTCGAGGTGCTCGATCCGGAACAGAACAGCACGTTCCATGACAACTACCTGGATGTCGATTACGACTTGAGCAAAGTGCTCTTTATTGCGACTGCCAACACGCTGGAAACCGTGCCAAGACCCCTACTCGACCGAATGGAGCTGATCGAGATGACCGGTTACCTACAGGAGGAGAAAGAGGAAATCGCCAAACGGCACTTGATTCCGAAGGAATTGGCGAACCACGGACTCAAAGCCAGCCAACTGAAGTTCAAGAAAGATATCCTCGCGCATATCATAGATGATTACACGCGCGAGTCCGGTGTGCGCTCGTTGGAACGCCAGATTGCAACTATCTGCCGCAAGGTAGATACCAAACTGGCGCTGGATGAGGAGTATAACGTCACCGTCACGCTCGATGACTTGCGCACTTATCTCGGTCAGAAGCGTTATAGCCGCGATGCCTGGGAGACAAACAAATACGTAGGCGTAGTGACCGGTCTGGCTTGGACACAAGTGGGCGGCGAGATCCTCTTCATCGAGACCAGCCTCTCCACAGCCAAAGCACCGACCCTGACCCTGACGGGTAACTTAGGCGACGTGATGAAAGAATCCGCTACGCTGGCCTTGGGCTACGTGAAGGCACATGCCAAAGAATTAGGCATCAAACCGGAAGTATTCGAGAAAATGGCGGTTCATATCCACGTGCCGGAAGGAGCTATCCCTAAAGATGGTCCGAGTGCCGGTATCACGATGACTACCGCACTCGTGAGTGCGTTCACCAAACGGCTCGTGAAGCCACGTATCGCCATGACAGGCGAGATGACGCTGCGCGGAAAGGTACTGCCTATCGGAGGAGTCAAAGAAAAACTGCTCGCGGCGAAACGAGCAGGTATCACGGATATCATCCTCTGCGAGGACAACCGCAAAGACGTCATGGAGATAGCGGATATCTACCTCAAAGGGCTAAATCTGCACTACGTGCACGATATCAGCGAGGTACTCAAGATAGCACTTGTTTAAATTCCGCGTAGGTATTATCGGTATAATACACAACAATACGCGCAATCTGCTTAGAAGGAGCTGCAATCACTTGCGGCTCTTCTTTTTGTGCTGCACGAGCGGCTTGCGCCTTCGGATCAGGTGCTTGCGCATCAAACAGACCGGGTTCTTTGCCGGGCTCTGTACGCCACATCTCTCCACGACCGGCGATCAACCATTCCGGATTAAGCGTAGGATAGCGCTCCATGATCCGCTTCATCACTTCGAGGCTGGGATTATTACGCCCTGCCATCATATTACTGATCGTTCCCGGCTGCACATGAATCTCCGCAGCAAACTGCCGTGCATTCAAGCCTAACGAACTAATCACTTTTTCTATTCTTTCTTTATCGCTCATAAATTTGAAATTTCTTAGCCTCGTAGAGGCACGATATTTAAATTTGGCTGCAAAGGTACAAAATAAATGTGAAATACACAAATATTTACAAAATTTTTTATAAAATATTTTTCACACATATGAATATATAATGTTTTGCGCCGTGAATTATGTTCCACGCATAGCCTCCGTGGAACAATTTTCTAAAGCAGCAGCTATAAACTGTACATCTACTCAACCAGAACCCGTTATAATACTGCTATATTACTTTATATAAATCACATAATACACAGAAAATAAGAGATTTATGTGTGATTCAATATATAAATTCTATCATTATAGGGCATTATGAGTGTTTATATTAGAATAGGGATTCTTTTTATTTTGAGTAAATTACATAACGATTGAAATATAGCAATTTATGAATTGTATTCCTGCGTAATACGTGCCCTAACTTACTCTGCTGCATGAGCGCATTTCGGGAATAATCTCCGGTAGAACGTACCACTCTACTCTCTTGATAAGTTTGTCCGATGAAATCGGGATGATTGTGCTTTTGCTGTAGTTTGTGTACATGCACATTGTGAATATTTTTGTCGTAAAACATGTTCACGTTTATTGTGTATATTTTTCTGATTTTTTTCTTGCATAATTCACAAAAATGTATTACCTTTGCATCGATTTTGAAAAAGACATTATTCAGCGACTTTTGCCATTAAACTCTAAACTATTTGAACTATGATGAAATTTTTGAACACATTCAAACATCGAACGCAGGATTTTTTCCTGCGTTTGTTCGTTGAATCCTACAGGAGTTCCTCTACTCCTTCTTATTATACGTGTGCGCACGCAGGTACACACGCGCGTTTGCATCAATAATTTTTAAAAATTCTTGCATATTTGAGGAAAAAGTAGTACCTTTGCAGTCGATATGATACTCTATCCGAATTGTAAAATAAATCTTGGTCTGCGCGTGGTACGCAAACGTCCGGACGGATACCATGACTTAGAGACAATCTTTGTCCCTATTTATGGGCTGCACGATGAACTCGAAGTCATTCCTTCCCCTTCTTTTGCCTTTGAGCAAGAAGGGATTGCGGTAGATTGCAAGCCGGAGGATAACCTGATCATGAAGTGTTACCGTCAGATGGCAAGCAAATATCCGCAGATCGGAGCTGTGAAGGTGCGTTTTAAGAAGAATATACCTTTTGGCGCAGGCTTAGGTGGCGGTAGTAGCGATGCGGCTCATATGGCAATTGCGCTCAACGAATTGTTTGAACTTGGGCTGAGCAAAGAGCAATTAGCCGCAGAAGTAGCATCCTTGGGTGCCGATTGCGCGTTCTTTATATACAATGTACCCTGTTTTGCCGAAGGAATCGGGGATAAGTTAACTCCTATTGACTTGGATCTGAATGGAACACGAATCGTTATGATTAAGCCTAACGAGGGCGTTTCTACCCGTGAAGCCTATTCCGGAATAAAGATTACAGGTGAAGGGCTACAGGTTACGGGAGATTTTAGTCAGTATATCAACGACTTTGAGGCGACGGTTTTCCCGCTGCACCCTATTATCGGACAAATAAAAAAGCGTCTGCTGGACGCAGGCGCTTATTATGCGAGTATGTCAGGGAGCGGCTCAACCGTTTTCGGGCTTTTTAAGCAGGATGCGGAAGGTTGTACCGATGCCCACTTGGCTGCTCTTAAGCAGGAGTTTGCCTCCATGGTACTGCTCGACGATACGTTTGGCGAGTGGAAGTCCTAAGCCCCATCCTCTATCCTTGGAAGTAAAGCCCGGCTCGAAGATTCGACGCTGGGTTTTATTGTCGATACCTTTTCCGGTATCCGTCACATCAAGCATCACGTCATGTTCATTCTCGTGGATCTGGAAAGTGATCGACCCTTCTCCGGAGATAGCATCTACGGCATTCTTTGTCAGATTCTCAATGACCCACTGTAGTAGCGGTGCGTTAAGCAGCACCGTGCGTTGGATATTATTGAGGCAACTGTCGTCAATCGTTATCCGATTCGATATACGCGCACGCATGTATGCGACGGCATTCTGAACGACAGGGATCAAGTCTCCTTCTTCCAACGATGGCTCAGAACCGATCTTCTGGAATCGGTCAGCTATCATCTGCAGACGGTCAATATCCCGCTTCATCTGCGGCACATACTCATCGTTCGGATACTTGTCAGCCAGCAGTTGTTGCCAGGCATTAAGCGAGGAGATCGGCGTGCCAAGCTGGTGAGCTGTCTCTTTGGAGAGCCCCACCCAGAGGCGGTTCTCTTCACTCCGTTGACCGGTCAGCATCGTGATCACAGCGATCGCGATAAAGATGAAGATAAGTGCGAATTGGGCATAAGGCACATAACGAAGACGTGTTAGCAGATGACTGTCATCCCAAAAGAGGTATTGCGTCGTCTGCTCGTCTATCTTAAGTTCGATAGGTCCGTGTTTGCCTACTCCGCGCTTGCCTTTCTGCACATTGCGGCTCGAGAGCACATTGCCATCCTTATCGCAGATATAAACCGGAATAGTCGTGTTCTTCTCGATGATGGACATATAGAAATCAATATCCGCGTCATCATCGGCTACGATGAGTTGTTGGGTCGCTTCTGCCCAGATGGCCATATTTTTCTCTTCCTCCGCCTGTAACGAGTGAGCCAGGTTATTCGTGAACAATACGGAAATAGCCACGATGATCATGGCTATTACCAGTACTATTGTTCCAATCTGTCGGTTAGTCATATATTAACCAAGCATTGTCAGCAGTACACCTGCGGCAACTGCCGAACCGATGACGCCGGCTACGTTCGGACCCATCGCGTGCATCAGCAGGAAGTTCGACGGGTTCTCCTCTTGACCGACTGTCTGGCTGACACGTGCGGCCATAGGCACAGCCGAAACACCGGCCGAACCGATCAGCGGGTTGATCTTCTCTTTGAGGAAGAGGTTCATGAACTTAGCCAAGAGCACACCACCTGCGCTACCAAGACCGAAGGCCACGATTCCCATCGCGAGAATCATCAGGGTCTGCCAGTTCAGGAAACTGCCGGCCGTTGCGGTAGCGCCTACGGAGAGACCGAGGAAGATGACCACGATGTTCATCAACTCGTTCTGTGCCGTCTTCGAGAGGCGATCCACTACTCCACACTCTTTCATCAAGTTTCCGAGCATCAGACAGCCTATCAGCGGCGCTGCGTCCGGGAGGATGAGGGCTACGATGGCGGTGATGATGATCGGGAAGACGATCTTCTCTGTCTTGCTCACCGGACGCAACTGCCCCATTTTGATGGCGCGCTCTTTTTTAGTCGTCAACGCACGCATGATAGGCGGTTGGATAACCGGCACAAGTGCCATATAACTATAGGCTGCGATCGCGATCGGACCTAAGAGATGCGGAGCGAGCTTGCTGGTCAGGAAGATCGACGTAGGACCGTCTGCACCTCCGATGATACCGATCGAACCGGCCTCTGCGGGCGTAAAGCCCATCGCGTTAGCACAGAGGAACGTAACGAAGATACCGATCTGAGCAGCCGCACCGAGGATGAGCGATTTCGGATTCGCAATCAGCGGTCCGAAGTCCGTCATTGCACCTACTCCGATGAAGATCAAGCAAGGATAGATACCTGCTTTGACGCCGATATAAAGCATATCAAGCAGACCTCCTTCTTTGAGAATTGCGCCATAGGAATGGTACGCAGGGCTCTCCGGATCAAGGAAAGCCGACCATAACTCACTATGGAACATCCCCGCACCCGGTAGGTTCGTCAGAAGCATACCGAAAGCGATCGGAAGCAGCAAGAGCGGCTCGTATTTCTTATGAATAGCAAGGTATAGCAGGAAGAACGACACCAAGAGCATAATGCCTTGTTGCCAGGTCATCTGCATAAATCCCATGCCTTGGAAAAATTCCACAATATTCATTGTTGTCTGCCTTTAGAAGTAGAATTATCCGAGCACGATGAGCAGATCATCCTGCATTACGTTCTGACCCGGCGTCACAGCAATCTGCTTTACCGTACCATCTGCCTCTGCCATGATGGCATTCTCCATCTTCATGGACTCGAGCGTCAGCAGTGTGTCACCTTTCTTAACGGCCTGACCTTCGCTTACCAGCACTTTGATAACCGATCCGGGCAGCGGGCTCTTTACTTGTACACCACCTGCCGCAGGAGCAGCGGGTTTAGCCTCTGCTTTCGGTGCAGCAGGAGCTGCGGGCTTCGGAGCGGGTGCAGCAACCGGTTTAGCAGCTACAGGAGCAGCTTTCGGAGCTTCGGTCTCTACTTCATATACTTTGCCGTTGACGGTTACTTTGGTCTTGCCGGCTTCGATTTCTTCTACAGCGCACTTGTACTCAGCGCCGTTGATCTTAAATGCAAATTCTTTCATATTAAAAACCTTGATTATTCATTCCAATACTTTTTTCATTCCACGCGGTCTCATGCTTGTGGAGCGAGATCATTGCGGTGGGTATATCGTGATGGATATCACGCGCGAGATAAAGCGCATAAGCGATTGCGGCTTTGGTGCCCTCATCCGTAGGCTCCGCCGATGGAGCGGTAACCTTCGGAGCAGGTGTTTCCTCTTTTGGGGCAACTTTCGGTGCCTTCTCCGTTTTCGGAGCCTTGGGTTCAGTTGCTTTCTGCATGATCAATCCGAAGAGTTTCAGGATATAGACCAGACAGAAAAGCAGCGCCAAGACGATACCGAAACCTAAGCCGGTAACAATCCATGTATCTGCTGTTACTGCTAAAAGTACCATAATTACAGCGGTATATTAGAGTGTTTCTTAAGCGGGTTAGTTAGACGCTTGGTCTGCAGCATCTCGAACGCACGGATGATACGGCTACGCGTGTAGCGCGGCTCAATCACATCGTCGATGTATCCGCGGTTAGCAGCCTGGTACGGAGAAGCGAACAGATCTTTGTACTCTGCCTCTTTCTCTGCGATGAAGGCTTTCTTCTCCTCCGGATCTTCGATGGCCTTGATAGCTTTTGCCTGCAGCACACCTACAGCGCCGCTTGCACCCATGACTGCGATCTCTGCATTCGGCCATGCATAGCACATATCGCCGCGGAGTTGTTTACAACTCATCACGATATGACTACCGCCGTACGACTTGCGAACAGTGATGGTAACTTTCGGAACGGTTGCTTCGCCGTAAGCGAACATCAGTTTTGCTCCGTGATCGATGATACCTGCGTACTCTTGTCCGGTACCGCACAAGAAGCCCGGAACGTCCACGAGGGTCAGGATCTGGATGTTGAACGCGTCGCAGAAACGTACGAAACGAGCAGCCTTTCGGCTGGCGTCGCAGTCCAACACGCCTGCCAGCCAACTCGGTTGGTTAGCAATGATACCTGTCGAGCGACCGTTGAAGCGCGCGAAACCGCAGATGACATTCTTGGCGTAGTCTTTATGTACCTCCATGAAGTCACCGTTATCCACGATCGTGTTGATGATCTCGTGCATGTCATAAGGTTTGTTCGGATCATCCGGAACGATGTCGTTCAGGTTGTCATCTACGCGAGCGATATCGTCCGTGCACTCAAAGAGCGGAGCCTCCTCCATGTTGTTCTGCGGAATGAAAGAAACAAGACGACGAACTTCAGCGAGCGCTTCTTCTTCAGTTGCAGCCACAAAATGGGTCACACCGGATTTCGTAGCGTGGATATGTGCGCCACCGAGTTGCTCTACCGTCACATCTTCGCCGGTAACAGACTTCACTACCTTTGGACCGGTAATGAACATGTAACTGTTCTGCTCGGTCATCATGATGAAGTCGGTCAAAGCCGGGCTATATACAGCGCCACCGGCACACGGACCAAAGATAACGGATATCTGCGGAACAACACCCGAAGCCAGGATGTTACGCTCGAAGATCTCAGCGTAGCCTGCCAGCGCGCAAGCACCTTCTTGGATACGTGCTCCACCCGAGTCGTTCAGACCGATGATCGGCGCACCGAGTTTCATCGCCTGATCCATGACGTTGCAGATCTTCTGCGCCATCGTCTCAGATAGCGAACCACCGATAACCGTTGCATCTTGGGCAAAAACGAATACCAGACGACCGTCGATGGTACCCGATCCTACTGCTACACCATCTCCCAAGAAGACCTTTTTCTCCATACCGAAGTCATGGCAACGGTGGGTAAGAAACATATTCACCTCCTCGAACGAACCTTCGTCGAGCAGCATATTAATACGCTCACGGCAGGTGTAACTGCCTTTGGCGTGATGTTTTTCGACTGCTGCTTCACCGCCTCCGGCGATCGCCTTCTCGCGGTTAGCAACCAATTTGTCTAATTTAGCTTGATCCATAGTGTGCTTATTTCGGCTGTTGACACAATTCGGTTAATACGCCCTTGGTGGATTTCGGGTGCAGGAAAGCAATCATCAGGTTCTCAGCGCCTTTACGCGGAGCCTTGTCGATGAGTTGGATACCTGCTGCCTCGCATTCTGCGAGTGCGTCAGCTACGTTCTCAACGTTGAAAGCAACGTGGTGAACACCGCCGCGACCACCGTTCTTCTCGATGAACTTAGCAATCGTGGATTCCGGGCTCGTCGGCTCCAGAAGCTCGATCTTCACTTCACCAACCTTAAAGAAAGCAGTGCGAACCTTTTGGTCTTCTACTACTTCGATTGAATAACATTTGTTTCCGGAAAGGAACTCAAAGAAGGGAGCAGCCTCTTCGATAGAGGTAACTGCAATACCCAAATGCTCAATGTGTGTGGGTTTCATAAGAAATGTGTTTTTATGTTGTTTTATAGTATTCTTCGCGTATAATACGAAATCGGCTACAAAGGTACAAAAAAAGAATGACATACACAAGAGTGTATGCCATTTTTATTGTTTTTTTATCCAAATGACGGCATCGGATTCGAGTGTCCAAGCCGGTAGAGGAGATGAAGGTTGGTAGCCGGCGGAGCGGTAAAGCGCCGAACAGGGCTCGTTATTCGTGGCGATGACAGCGTATAAGAGGCGGAGATTAAGATGACCAAAAGCATAGGCCTCCAATTGCTCGAGCGCTTGCCGCCCTACTCCTTTACCGCGGTGTTCCGGCGCAATGTACATTCCGAGCGCGGTCTTGCGGTTGCGAGGATCGAAATCAAAGAGATCGATGCAACCAAGGGTAATGGGTGATTGGTCATTGGTCATTGATTGCTCTATAATCAGACGTAACTGACCGTCCTTGTATATATCGCCGGTTGTGGATTCAATATAATCGCGCAAATCCTGTTGGGACAAGGGATTATGATTGTCGCCATCTGCCCAAGCAGCCGCATCGTTCTCCCATAAATAGAGAAACGGCAAGTCGGAGGGCTCGAGTTTACGCAAGCGGATATTGGACATTGGATACTGGATATTTAGTCAAATAGTTTGGCAAAGAAGCCTTTTTTCTGAGGACGAAGATCTTCCATATTCCCCTGCGGAGCGGGTTCGTAGGGATGTCCGGAATGAATCATATTATAGATTACTCCCCAGTCGGGCAGTCCACCGAGATTGCGGTCATCGATCCAGAGATCAGCTACCAATTTGCGCGCCGTGCCGTGCTCTGGTTCTTCTTCCGGATAATTGGAATTAACCGCATAGAATTCCAATCCTTTGGACTTGCAGTAATCAATGGCCTCTTGGAGCAGGTCGCCTTCCCGCACCGTCCAGAGGATGATCTGGTGATGATCCTCATCCTGAAGTTTCTTGAGGGTCTGGATGGCAAAGGGGATGGGTTTGCCTATTTTCGGGTACTCGTGGGTAACGATCGTACCATCAAAGTCACAAGCTATAATCATATCAATACGTAGGGATATTCGGGTCTTCGGGAGTCATTTCCTCTTCCATTTTGCCGCGTGTGGGTTTGCTGAAATACCAAGCAACGGCTGCGATCGCGGCTACCCACAGCATCGATTGGTAACACCCCATCCAGTAGTAAGCAGCTATACCAAGCGGCATGGTGTTGGACGCCAAGAGGATACGCGCCGCGGCACATTTGAAGTACTTATCGTAGGTCTTCGGCTTGATCCATTTGACGATATAGAGGCCCAAGGGAATGGTAATGAGGGCATCGAAGATGATGATATACTGCACGGCTTGACCTAACGAGGACATCCTGTCCAGCGGTTCATAGAGCCCTCTCGACCATGCGTAATACATGGCGGTGAGGACGATGAGTGCAATGACCATTTGGATGTAATAGATCCAATTGAGTTGGCGGATAACTTGATTTTCTTCCATTATGCTTGAAATATAGTTCTATTAACGATGGAGCGTCCGAGGGTGATCTCGTCCGTATATTCGATTTGGTTGCCTACTGCCACACCGCGGGCTATCTGCGATATCTTGATGTCAATACCGGCGTTCTGGAGGCGGCGATAGATATAGAAATTCGTTGTGTCGCCCTCCATGGTCGTAGGCAGTGCGAGGATGATTTCGTCGATATTACCTTTGGTAACCCGCTCAATGAGCGAGTCGATCTCTATATCCTTGGGACCTATACCCTCCATCGGCGAAATGATGCCGCCGAGCACATGATAGACGCCGTTGTACTGACCGGTATTCTCGATGGACATGACGTCCTGAACGTTCTCCACCACGCAAATGGTCGTATGGTCGCGGCGGGTAGAAGCACATATCGGACAGAGTTCGGTATCGGATATATTATGGCACTCGCGGCAGTATACAACATCCTTCTTAAGGCGCGTGAACGCATTGGAGAACGCTTCCACTTCAGCTTCCGGTTGGCGCAACAGATGCAACACCAGACGGAGAGCGGTTCTCCGCCCTACTCCGGGCAACGAGGCCATCTGATTGACCGCTTGTTCTAATATGACGCTTGGATAATCACTCATGTTTCTTCGCCCAATGGGCAGGGATCATTCGATAAGGATAACGTTTGCGGATATCGGCGGCATTCGGACAGTCGACACGGTGGATACGGATACCTTTGAGCACCGACACGAAGGCAAAGATCGGATCACCCGGTTGTGGGTTACAGCACTTGGAGAGGTTGTAATCCACGTTCTTGACGTTCATGTCCACCTCGATAGCGAGACCTTTGAGTTCAGAGCGATCGACATACTCGGTATGTTCGCGTTGAACAGGTGCCTCCTCGGGTTCCTGCAACACGTCACGCAGTCGTTGGATCATCTCCTTACCGGTCGCCACCGCTTGATACATGTCGGACACAGCCTTGTAACCAAGCCGGATAGCCATCTTGGTGATGTCCCCTTCGGTATAGTTGATCTTCCAGTTCTTGAATTTCCGGTCGATGATCTCCTTGCCTTCTGCAGCCTGTTTGTACTCGATCTCTTTGAGTGCCTGACGAATCTTATTCTTGGCTTTGGTGGACACCACCACATTCAACCAATCGGCATTCGGATGCTGGTTCGGCGAGGTCATTACAGACACCTGATCGCCGTTCTCGAGCTTCTGTCGAATGGAGACATTCTGGTTGCGAATAATACCCCCAACGCAGTGCGCACCTACTTCGCTGTGTATTGAATACGCGAAATCCAGTACTGTGGCACCTGCCGGAAGACGTCTTAAGTCGCCGGTCGGCGTGAAGACAAACACGTCTCCGGAACTCTGGACGATCGAACCTTTGACACCTTTATACGACCAGTGAGCCGCTACTCCCTGCTCTGCTATCTCGTCCATGCGACGGGTACGGATCTGCACTTCCACCCAGCGGTTTTGAGGTCCCAGCACCGTCGTGTGCAAGGACTCATAGCCGTTCTCTTTGGGCACAGACAACCAATCGCGAAGCCTTTTGGGGTTAGGCGGGAAGATATCGGTGATCAAGGAATAGACCTGCCAACAATCGGATTTCTCTTTCTCCGGCGCCGAGTCCAAAATGATGCGGATCGCAAAGAGGTCGTAGATCTTGTCTACATCGCAGTGCTGTGCCTGCATCTTGTGGTAGATCGAGTGGATGGACTTAGGACGCCCTTTGATGGTGAATTTGAATCCCTCTTCCGTCAGTTTTTTCTCCAGCGGCGCAATGAAGGATGCGATATAGGCCTCGCGCTCAGCTTTCTTCGCGTTGAGCGCGTGCGCGATATATTTATAGGTATCGTAATCGAGGAACTTGAGCGCAAGGTCTTCCATCTCAGTTTTGATCTGATAGAGACCGAGTCGATGCGCCATCGGCGCATGGAGATTCTGTGTCTCCCGCGCAATGTGCCGCTTTTTCTCCGAGTCCTCCTCTTTATCAAGTTGACGGAGAAGTTCCAGCCGCTCATTCAGTATCGAAAAAAGTACCTTATTGCTATCTTCCATTCATCTAATTCTAAAAAACGGCACAAAGATACGAAAAAATTTGCACATATAAAAATTTTTTTGTAATTTTGCAGCGATTTTCAAAAAATAATCGAACGATTAGTTTAGAAAATAAGTCCGAAGAACAGCGATTTTGTGGAAATATTAAAATTTAACCTATAATGAAAACGACAAGAACCCTTGTAATTTGCTTACTTGGCATTGCAGCAGTAGTAATGGCTTACTTCTGCGCATCGAGCGTAACAACGCCTATTAAGTTTGAGAACACGCGTGCTGAGCGCGAGGTAGCAGTCATCAAACATCTGGTAGATTTGCGTACTGCAGAGGTGGAGTATCACCATCAAAAGGGTGTATTCACCGCCAATCATGACTCTTTGTTATTGTTCCTGAAGACCGCTCCGAAGAAAGAGTTGTTGAAGGAAGGTAGTCTGACGGATAAGCAGTTGGAGGCCGGTTTGACCGAGCACAAAGCCATCAAGATCCTGAACGAGGCAAAGAAGAAAGCGCTGAAAAAGCAGAGTTTTGAAGATAGCGATGCTTTGTATGCTTATATTTGGGAGAACGACAAGGACGTGAAGGATAATGGTTTGGCAGGTTTCCGTCGTGATACAATTGAGTTGAATATGTTGCAATCCCTGTATAAGGGCGAGTACGACGAGAAGACGATCGATCAGATCATGGAGATCCCGTACAGCAACGGTCAGCGTTATGAGATCGAGGTTAACAACGATTACAAGACCAGCCAGGGCATCCGTGTTCCGCTGTTCGAGGCACGCGCTTCGTTCGAGAGCTATCTGGGCGACCTGAATAAGCAGGAGTTGGTTAACCTGATCGATAAAGAAAACAAGCTCGACCACTACGCTGGTTTGAAGGTGGGTGATATTTACTCGCCGAACAACAACGCAGGTAACTGGGAGTAATGAGAATTATCTCTGGAAGATACGGGGGGCGGCGATTGTCGCCCCCTAAAAATATCACAGCGAGGCCAACGACGGACTTTGCCAAGGAGAGTCTGTTCAATCTGCTCAACAACCGAATGGATTTGGAGGGCATCGATGTACTGGACTTGTTTGCCGGTACAGGAGGTATCGGTATTGAGTGCATCAGTCGCGGCGCACGAGAGGTGACAGCGGTAGAGATCGCGCATGTACAGCAGAACTGGATCATCACCTGTTGCCGGCAATTAGGGATCCGCAATCTGAGTGTGATACGAGGCGATGTGTTTAAGTTTTTGAGTGCATGCAGAACCAAGTACGATCTAATCTTTGCCGATCCGCCTTATGCTTTGGAAGCCTTACCTACTCTGCCCGATGTCATCTTAGAGCGCGACATACTAAAAGAAAACGGATGGCTCGTTATTGAACACGGTAAGGATACCGATTTTACGAGCCACCCGAGGCATTATGAGACGCGCACGTACGGAAGTGTGCACTTCTCGTTCTTTCATTAGAGTTCGATATAGATCTCGAGCAGTTTGCAATGACCTTGCGGGTCGATGCGGACATCATTGAGGGAAGCAGGAATCAACACTGCTTCTCCTTTTTTCAGCGATACGGTCTTGTCCTCTGTCTCGCAATCGAGCGCGGTGATGCTGCCCTGACCTTCTACGCACATATACGCCACGAACGAGTCAAGCGGAGCGTAGTCGCGCTGAATCGGCTTGGTGGGCGATAGCAGGTTCGCTGTGAAATACGGACATTGCTTGAGGTTCACTACCCCGTCAATGCGCGGTGCAGTCGACACACAAGAGGCATCGTTCTTGGGCGAGAAATCCATCACTTTGAGCGCTTTGTCAAGCTTGAGCGGACGTTTCTTACCGTCATTTCCTACACGGTTATAGTCATAGAGACGGTAGGTGATGTCGCTATTCTCCTGAATCTCTGCAACGATGGTATCTTTGCGCATGGCATGTACCGTGCCCGAAGGGATATAAGCCACATCGCCTTCGTGTACCTTATACTCGCGCAGGTAGTCCGAGAGCGTACCGTCTTGGATGGCCGCGTGGATGAGCGATACGTTCATCTGCTGTTTCCAGCCGAGGTAGATGGCCGATTGTCCCTGTGCGGGCAGCACGTACCACATCTCTGTTTTACCCAGACATTTCTCGTTCTCCAACGCGTACTCATCGTCCGGATGCACCTGAATAGAAAGGTCGTCCGTGGCGTCAATGAACTTGAGCAGTAAGGGGAAATGGTTTCCGAAAACGTCGTACACTTTCTCTCCGACAAGTTCGTCCATATAGACCTCCAGCAGATCCTGCAGACTGTCGCCGGCATGGGAACCGTTGATCACTTCGGTCGGATATTTCTCTACATCAGACATGACCCAAGCCTCGCCTACGTTCTCGTAGTCGGCCGGCACATGGTCGTACCATTTCTCGATGGTATGTCCGCCCCAAATCTTATGGAACAGTTTGGCCCTGAATTTAAACGGATATAACATAGTTTATAGTTTTCTGATATGTTTCTCCCACTTCCATGCCGAGGCAAGGACGTCACGAATCGGGGTGTCGGCTTTCCATCCCAGCACTTCGTTGGCTTTCTTGGGGGCTGCCCACACCTGTTCGATATCGCCTTCTCTGCGACCTACGATGGTGTATGGCAGTTTGAGACCTGTTGCCGCTTCAAACTCATTAATGAGCGTGAGGACACTGAGTCCGGTGCCTGTACCGAGGTTGAACACCTCCACTTGGTCGCGGTCTTTGACTTCCAGCATGCGGTCGATCGCTTTGACGTGTGCCTTGGCGAGATCTACTACGTAGATATAATCGCGGATACACGAGCCATCGGGCGTGTTGTAATCATTGCCGAACACTTTGAGTTCCGGACGTAATCCGGCTGCAGTCTGCGTGATGAACGGAAGCAGGTTCTGCGGTACACCGTTCGGCAGTTCGCCTATGAGTGCCGAGGGATGTGCTCCGATCGGATTGAAGTAACGCAAGATCGTAGCGTGCAGTCCCTTATCGGCGTGTGCTTCATCGCAGATGATCTCTTCGTTGATCTGCTTGGTATTTCCGTACGGAGAGAGCGCTTTCTGGATCGGCGCGGTCTCATCTACCGGCAGATGATCGTTGTCCGGTTGACCGTATACGGTGCAAGAGGATGAGAAGACAATATTGGGTACTTGATGCAACTTCATCACCTCCAGCAGCGTCACGAGGCTTCCGATGTTGTTACGATAGTACATGAGGGGTTTCTCCACGGACTCGCCTACCGCTTTGCTGGCGGCGAAATGGATCACACCCACGATGTCCGTAAACTGGCGGAACACATTGTCCAAGTCCATGAAGTTACAGCAATCGATATTGGCGAATTCCGGTTTGTGTCCGACGATCTCCGTGATACCGTCCAGCACGTCGATGGACGAGTTGGAGAGGTTATCTACGATGGTCACGTCGTAGCCTTTCTGCATAAGCTCCACGACTGTGTGCGAGCCGATATATCCGGTTCCACCGGTAACTAAAATTCGTGCCATAATCTAAAATAACTTAGCAGGGTAAACACCCTCTTTGATGAGATTATTGATTTTCATAACCACCTGCGGACGGTCTTCTGCGTAGGTCACACCAAACCATTTGGCGGTGGTGTCCAGCACTTTGCAGCTGGCCTTGCCCTCGTTGATGAGTTGGTTGACCAGCGTCGGGATGTAGAACTCCGATTTGAGTTCCTGTCCGTGCGCAGCCAAGAAGGTATGGAACGCTTTCTCAGTGTACTCAAAATACTCCGGAGTGAAGCCCCACATGTTCATCGAAACAGGGGTGTGCGGATCCAAAGCGGTATCTACTCCATCCTCTGTAAAGACAATCGTTCCGTTCTTCTCTTCTATCTTCGTACGCTCTACCACGTCGGTCAGCAGTCCGTTGTCATCGGTAGTACATACACCGCGGCTAACCGATCCGTTCTCGCTGAGCGTGTTGGCTACGCGGTATCCGACCATGCAGTACTCGCCTTGCTTGCCCTCTACCGAACGCAGGAAATCTGCCAACACACGGAAGGCATCCGCGCCGTAGAAATCATCGGCATTGATGACTGCGAAAGGTTCGTGAATAAGGTCTTTGCCCATCAACACGGCATGGTTGGTTCCCCAAGGTTTGGTGCGCTCCGGGTTGTACGTACAACCGGCCGGCACTTTATCGATGGATTGGAAGCAGATCTCGCACTGTACCTTGCCTTCGTATTTGCTCAGTACCACGCGACGGAAATCATCTTCAAAGTCCTTGCGGATCACGAAAACGATCTTACCGAAGCCAGCACGCAGGGCATCAAAGACGCTGTAGTCGAGGATAGCTTCGCCGTTAGGACCAAGACCATCCATCTGTTTCAATCCTCCATAACGGCTACCCATGCCGGCAGCCAGAATAAATAATGTCGGTTTCATATTATATTGTATTTTGTGATTCAGCTTTATATTCCAACTTACCGTTGTGTTTGTAGTGTTTTGCCCATAGACCATAGACTTCGGAGCAGTTACCAGCCGTGATGAAGGCCTGGATCTTATTGTTGCGGATGAAGGCCATGAGGCTGGAGAACTCATCCTGCGTGATCAGCACTTGAATCTCGGTATGCTCCTCGCCGCTGTAACCGCCTTCTATCTTATATAAGGAACACCCGCGTAAGAGCTCTTTGATGATGAACGTACGGATACGCTCGTACTCATTGGAAATGATACATACGCGTTTGCGCTTGTTAAGCGAAGCGGTGAAATAATCAATCGCCAGACCGTTGATCCAGGTTCCTATGATACCGATGACCACCATGCGGAAGTCATTGATTAGGAAAGAGGTACAGCAAATCATCACGCCGCCGATCGCCACCGATGTACCAATGTCGAAATGCAGGTACTTATTGAAGATCTTGCCGATGATATCGAGTCCTCCGGTAGAGGCGTTGATGCGAAACAGAAAAGCCTGACATATCGAGAGCAGAAGCACGAAGCAGATGAGATCGAACCACACATCGCCTGTACCGAGTCCGCCGCTCATCACCGAGTCACGAACGCGCTCCAGCACTTCGCCCGAACGGCTGAGCAGATACGGGTTGCCATGTGCATCCAGGACCGTTTCTCCTGCTTGCAGTTGTGCCAGAATATCCGGGGCATCGATCACCTGATGGGTGAAATTGGTATTCGGATAGATACGATCCCACATTTGCGTCAACGGACCTAAGATCAAAGCCGTATAAACAGTCTTGGCACCGAACTCATTACCGATGAGGATGAATGCCATCAAAAGCAGGAAGGCGTTGATACTCATCACGAGTACGGAGAACGTATCTGCGTCCCCGCCAATCAGAGTATTGAACACGATCGACAGACCGGAGATCGAACCTACGATCAGATGGCTCGGCATCAGGAAGTAATAAACGGCGATCGCTCCGACACTCATACCGATGGTCATCATCACCAGTTCCTTCCAGAACTTAAACGTGCCCAGCGCGTGCCAGAAATCGAGAATCAGATCGCGCCAATAGTCCAGCGTGACGTAGGTCTTCAGATGTGAAAATTCTTGTGATAAATTCATGGTTATTATTCGTTTTCCGCTACTACCAGACGTGCCGTACGGCGGGTTGTCTGGCTGAGCATGATCGTACGACCGGCTTTGGCTTGCTCGAGGATCTGCTTGGTTGTACCGCGGATCGTGAGCAGCGACAAGTGGTCGTTATAGGACACATTGAAATGCTGTTTGAGTTCAGTCATCGCATCGGGCACAAAGCGTGTGTTGTCCACGCAGACGGAGATCGTCACGGCGGAGGACTGAATGAGCGAGACTTTGAGACGATGACGATGGATGATATCAAAGATCTCGCTCAGGCTCTCTTCGAGCACAAAGGCGAAATCCTTGGGGCGCATGGTAATCAGAATCTGATTCTTACGCCATATATAAACCGGTATGTTGATCGGTCCTATTCCGTCTTCCGAGATACACGATCCTGCGGCATTCGGGTCGCCGAAGGGTTTTACAAACAACGGAATATGCTTATTCTCAAGCGGTTTGATGGTTTTCGGGTGAATGATCTGTGCACCCGAATAACTGAGTTCGACCGCGTCTTGGTAGCGTAATGAGGGGATAAGTACCGTG
>JAEEGG010004714.1_pt1 | contig 32916 bp, 37 predicted proteins | sample 9134161 | NCBI WGS metagenome assembly JAEEGG01 (sample SAMN16246543, study PRJNA631951) | gut metagenome | biome: gut microbiome; feature: rumen; material: CR-attached | host: Bos | place: Iran: Karaj | collected 2018-10 | reverse complement strand
GTCCAATGGCTGAAGAAGCAGCGCGACTGGCTTTTGGAGATGCAGCGGATGTACGGCATTGATGCCACTACCCTTGGGAAGTGGCTGGACTCGTTCGTCAATGAATGTAACTGCCGTGGCAAGCAGGAGCATGAGAGTCTGAGTGACGTGAAGCAACATTTCAACGACTGGCTAAAAATAAAGATTTGCCAACGAAGGAAGAACACGAAGAAGAACGGCATGAATGACACCCCCAATGAGCCTCCGGACTACCGTAAGCAATGGATAAAGTGTCTTGCTGAGCTTTGTCAGTCAGTGTCCCCAGAAGAAGAAAAACAGACTTTCAGCTTGATGCGTTTCGAGAGTTTTGACCCTAAAGAGGGACTATTGATTGTTCAAGTGCCGACGAATGAGGTGTACGAAAAATTGGAAAGGGATTATGTATCGCAATTAAGCAAGTTTATAGCGAAGTATTTCGGAAGGGCCAGGTTGGGTTACCGTATTATCGGATCCGGGTAGCCCCTACCAGTCCGTCATATGTTATTTCTTTCTGGTGTATGCAACCCCGATAAAAGCTTTGTCTGTTTGACATTCCAATGTTTAACTGAGTTTAAAGGATCGTCATCATAGTTTAACTGAGTTTAAATTCGGTGCCATAACGACTTCTTTGGAGTGTCACTTTGTCATTCGGCACGTAAGTTGCTTATAGCATAGTGAGAGCTGGAGTTCAAAAGACAAAGGCACTCAGAACATACGTTAAACTTAAAGTATAATTAGGAGGTATTGATTATGTTACCAGTGATGTTTAAAAACAGTTGGTTCCCAACAGTATTTGACGATTTCCTGAACACTGATTTTATGCCTCGCGCTAATAGCACAGCACCCGCAGTCAACGTCAGAGAGAGTGAGAAGGCCTACACGATGGAGCTAGCCGCCCCTGGCATTAAGAAAGAATATTGCCGTGTGGCCATCAATGACGAGGGCAACCTTACCATCGCCATCGAGAACAAGCAGGAGCACAAGAACGAGGACAAGCACCATCACTATCTGCGCCGTGAGTTCAGCTACTCGAACTATGAGCAAAGCTACACGCTGCCAGACGATGTGGTGAAGGATCAGATTTCTGCCAAGGTCGAGGACGGCATCCTGACCGTCACCATGCCGAAGACCGAGCCACAGCAAAAGGTCACTAAGGCTATCGAGGTGTCATAAACGTGATTTCTAGTTTAACACATAGAAGGAGCAGCATCCATAGTGGGAGCTGCCCCTTTTTTCTTGCTTGAATCATTTGTGTTTGTGTTGTATTATTTTCCCAATCTATCTATCACACACTCAGTATCAAAATCTGTAATGTTGGAATAGTTCAATCCAATGAGCGCATTGTGTATATGGATATTTTTATCCTCCACTTGGTCCGTCGCTAAGTTAATTATATTGCCATAATGGGTGTTGAAGTCATCAAGATTTACCAACCATAATCTGTTTTGTTGTGCTTTCTCTTGTATTATTCTTGCAATGCCTTCTTCATTATGCAGATAGAAATGTTCTGCATTTTTATTATCGTACCTTAAGTTGCCATCAGCTGTCATCTCCAATTTGTCGAATGGCTGAGCACAAATAGATATAATTGGCCCCATATCGAAATCGAATCTGGTTTGCATATTCGTAATCAAGAACTTACGGCAGCTTGGACTATCAAGATAGTTCGTTGTGGTATCGATTCTTTCTTGACCATCGCTGTTTTCACCATACATGTCAAAATACTCATTTTGCGTCATTGGCTTGACAAGTTTGCCATCGTCAAAGATTCCGTATCTTACTTTTCCGTCAATATCAAAGCTGATGAAGTGACCGGTAAGACTATGCGTATTGTTTTTACTTGCCTCTCCTAGGAAAACCGTCCCATTTTCCAAGAACTGTAGACCTATGAAGTTTCTGTCTTCTTTAGGCTGGCGGCCAACAGCAATCCTGCAAACATCGGCTTCTACAGGTGAAACCTGCAAGCCTTTTCCTGTCATTGACAAGTAAACGTCAGTAGCGAATGGTGACATGTCTTTATACAGTTTGCCGTCTTTGTAGTAGCCAAAAGAAAACTGACCTTTAGCGAGCTTGAATCCCCATCCATTTGGTTCCCCTTCTAATGCACAACCTGCATAAAGATAGTCTGGGTACGATGCCCAAATGATTTTTCCAGCGCTCCCACCACGATAGAAAGAGCCGATTCTGGTATTCCCCTTTTCTTTAAAAAGCTTTATGCCATAGCCATTGGGCATACAGATGTCTCCCATTTGCAATGCCTTCCCGCTATATATAGATCCCTCCTTCAACGGAACATTCTTGACATCTGATACTCTCTCGCTTTCCTTGAATATTCCGACAAGTGAATCACTGAACTTGAAGTCTTCAACTATTTGTTTAATACCAAGAGCAGTCTCTTTCTGTTGAGTTCTGAAGGAAATGTGTTTTTTTATTTCTTTAGTTATGCCGCCAGGCAATATGAGATTTGCATTATAGAAATCGTCTTCGTTAGGTTCCCAAAAATCATGCTCCTGCTCTGCAGATCGGGCACAACTAATCAAGTATTTCTTGTTCTCTTCAGAAAACGGGAATATGAATATATCCGTTTCTTCAGTTTCGTTCATAGTATATTTTACATATTTCGTGCTAAATAGTCTCATTATATGAGAAAGACCTCTATCCACCTTTACTGGATTTGCTTTTACTACAATAACGTGGCCGTCTGTGCCGCCATTGTTATCTTCAATGTCAATTATTACATACTTCATATTCGTTGTTTTTTTGCAAAAATACAAATTTACCATCACTTTAACAAATAAGACTACTCCACAAGCCTTGTGAAATGTGCATTTTGTAGCCCATCATAGCTCGTGGCATGTAGGGTGATAGGGATGCCATCTTCTCATATCGGGCTATTCCCTTTATGAACTCCAGCAGTAACGGCATGTCCTGCCGTTCAGCCTGACGAATCACGACCTTAATCTTCACGGACGTTTTATAGATATGTTACTGTTTCCTCAATAGGCTTGCGGCTGTTGTGGTTGGCAAGCGGTCCTGCTCCTTCTGCTGCATAGCCGAGGGCGAGGCAGGTCAGAATCTCTTCATTCTCTGGCAGCTGGAAAGTTTCGGCCATCTTGTCTGGGTCGAAGAAATTCACCCAGCAGCTATCCACGCCTACACTCTTTGCACAGAGCATCATGTGAGTGGTCACGATGGTGGCATCCTCAATGCCTGAGTCGTACTTCTGACCTGGATAAGTGAAGACGTTGTTCTTATCGAAGGCCACGATAAGCATAGTTGGCGCACCGTATCGACAGGGGGTGAGCGCATCGATGTTGGCCAGTCCTTCTGCCGACCGCACCACGTAGACGTGCTGCTCCTGCAGGTTCTTGGCTGTCGGAGCCAATCGTCCAGCTTCCAGAATACTGTCTAATTGTTCCTTGCTGATCTGACGTGAGTCAAAACTTTTGCAGGAGTACCTGCTTCTTGCTAGTTCTATGAAATCCATAATTATATTGTTTGAAAACTTATTATTTGCGCACAAATTTACGAAAAAAGTTGCTATTCTCGCTTAACTGCCATCAAATAAACACCAGTTTAATGCTAAATTAGTTAAATCACGCATAATTACGCAAAAAAATGACTACCTTTGCAATACAATTATTACGGTAATTAATTTAGAAAACAGATGAAACGACTATATGCAAGGGTGACACAAGAGATACCCGAAAACGATGATAAGAAATCCCTCATTCACGAGCTGACATATGAGATTGAGGTTCCCAACATTAAGGACGAATACACAGTATAATTTTAATCAAGCGACAATGACGGAAGACGAAAGCAAAAAGATTCGGGTAGAACTTGACCACGAGCAAAAGGTCATTCACCTTGGATGCTGGTTTTATGACTTCAAAGGGGTTCTGATAGCAGAAGCCACAGAAGAGGATAAAAAGAAATACTACTGCGGCAAGTATATGACCTATCCCATCGTTGATGAAGACTGGGAAGTCCGTGAAGATGAATGTATACGAGATGGCCTCAGGTCTCTTTTTGTTGGGAAAAGAGGAGATACGATACCCCTGATTAAGCTGCGTGAAGTATTCGACTACAATGCAGAAGAGCGTGACTGTGACTATTCAGATATCCTCACTGATGTTGAACGCCACGGCATCACCGTTTCTAATCGTATGGAGGATAATCCACAGCAGGAACTCCCCGAAACGATTACGCTTGAAATAGACAAAATCAGGAAAGTTGAAGATATATACAGGATAGATTGTGACTGGGATGGGTATTATATACCCCGTAGGTTTTGCCATGTCGGGAAAGACGGCCAGTTGTATCAGCACATTGAAGGGAAGGAAAATGAGACCCAAAACCAATATCTAAGAATAGTAAAGCAAATTGCAGATGATGTCAATAGTATCTCCTGGTTCTTCAACAAGCATCATCTGAAGGTTCGTTGCCTAAGCGTTGTTTCTTATGATGAATCCCAAGTCGCCCCCGACCGGCGCATACCAGATGACTGGCACATTTCCATCAAGACGCTGGAGGATGATATCAACAGCGAGGTAGAACGTATGGAGGGAGAATTCCCCGATGACCACTATAAGCATAAACGCCCCATTTTATAAGTATGTCTGAGATTAAAGAAACCACGGAGAATTACCTTCGGCTGGCACGCGATGCCGTCCAGCAGAAAGACTATGATACCGCCACTGACCATCTTATCTCAGTGCTTCAGCTGGACAAGAGCAACAGTGATGCTTATGGAATCATGGGCGACATTGCACTTTCAATGAAAGACTACAATGCAGCGGAAGGTCACTATTTCCGTCAGCTTGAGTTTGCTCCCAAGAGCTATGAAGCTCACAAGAACCTGGGTCGGTTGTATTGGAATCGTGCGGAGTACGACAATGCCATCAATGAGTTTAAGACGGCCATGCAACAGGACCAAGAGCATAGTCACGGTGACCCATATCTGTATCTGGCGTCTATCTATTATATTCTCGGGCAATACGAAGTGGCATACGAATGGCTTTACCGTCTTTCCTTCGAGGTGATGACGCAGCAGCCCCAGTCCGATATGGATTTTTTCAACAAGGCATACTATGGTATTACCAGCACTATCAACGAAAAGCTGTCCATCGACGATCTAGCCAGCCTTCTTCAACAGATAGAAGCCAAGTACAATGTCAGCATCACGATACAGCTTGTCGTTAATCCCGATGCGCCATTGATGCCATTCCGCAAGACAGGTAAGCAGAGTTATGAAATCGATTACGACCTTGATTCCAGTGACAAGTTCTACGAGGTACTCACATCATTGATACTGCTAGACAACTATCTTGGTGGAGGGCATTTTGACTTCCATCATTTCATGATGATTATAGATGAAGGGAAAGAGCAATTCGAAGCTATGACCAGAAACACGATGGATGCCGATTCAACCCTGTCTATGGCCGATTTGCTTGACTATATGATGGTAGATTTACAGACTTCCCTGATTCGCATGTATACCGATGAAATTATCCACAACACCCCTGAGTTCAACAAATACCGCCCTATTCAATGGCTTGGAATGGGAAATGCCATCGGCCAGTCATACAACTATATTAGGAAGCTTGAACGGATCCATGCCCCTCGGATTGTCATCTACGTCCACAAGGTGCTTTTGTACATGAAGTCTGGTCCGCTTTTTGACTATTTCAAGGCCAGCGACAGAAGGATTGATTTCCAGTCTGAACTAAAAGAGCACAAGATGGGACGCGCCATCTATTGTGACCATAAGGACATGAAAGATTCAGCAAAGCGCAGAGACTGGTCTGCATTATATCGTTCATTTATCAACCAGATCTGCCCTCCCCTCCGCTATTACATCAAACTCGAAGAGATATAAAAGGCCACATCATACTCAATTCCCTCGCAAACTAATGGGACTACATTCCCATGGCTTTAATGATATTACAGATTCCAGGTCATACAAGATGACTGTATATCGAGCGCATCGTCGTCCGGAACCTTGAAAGATATTCAGGGAACAGTCCTACAATGTAGGCCTTTTCACTATATTCCTTCAATCTTCATGACAGTTATTCACACAAGCACTCATGGATTCAATCATTTCCTTGGTGATTTCTATGTATCTGTTCTGGAAAGCCCTATGACTGTTGATTGCGCCACAAGGTTTAATTTTTCTTGTTTTAAGCCACTTGTTAAAAGCCTCTATTAATTGTCTTTTGGCTGAATGCACATTGTTATACAGTGATTCATACTCCTCCCATTGTCCTTCCATAAGATATTCCTTTGCTTCTTCAAAAGGTGTCGTGGTTTTCCAACATTTCTCAACAGATTGTTTGAACGTGGTGACAGATTGTTGATAATTGTCTTTTATACCTCTTTCTACTTCTTTTATGTCATATACTCTCGGCGCAAAATGGCCCTGACATAAATCGTTGGTTTTCTTCATGTCATTAAGGCGGCATTCCTCTATGGAATTTCTCATTGCGAGGGACATGGGGCCAGAACCGCTTCCGCCGAACCAATCCAATTGTACTTCCCTAATACAGAAATCATTCATTGCACGTTGAAGATTATCCCATGCTTGTATTTCTTTTTTTGACGTGCCATCATAGTCTATAATTTGCTGAGTAAAAACTGATGTCCGAAATATAAGGAATCGAAACTGCAATGAAAAGTTCACCATCATTCCTATTGTAGAAAGGTCTGCATCTTTTTCAAAAAACGTCTCTATTTCTAGAAGCATAGAGTCAGCCTTTATTGCATCAGGAAGACCTGCTCCTGCATGTATGGAGTCGAAAGCATGAATCAAAGTGTTCTTGCATTTTTCCGTCCATATAGCCCTGGCGTTATTAGCACCTTGTAAAGAGACAGAATCAATGTTCCATAAGACTTCAGCAATGTCTACCATTCCATGATTTATGGAATCATGGTAGGGGAACCAATAAGCCAACCTTTCGTTATCTTCCTCTCTCTCATACTTTTTATCAATATTTCTTTTTCCATCGTTCAGCTGTTCTACTACATCCCTGTTCTTGTGTGAACAGGACAGGATACTCATAGTCAGAGCGGTTAAGGGAATAATAATCTTTTTTTTCATAACCTTTTTATTTGTAATACTTTATGGAGTGCCAGGTGGTATGGGTAAATGTTCTTAGTTACATAGTTGGACTAATCTTATGTTTGAAGACTTTAGAACATTATGCCGCACTCATAGCTGAAAAGTGTTTCTCGCTTAAACTCGAGAGCGCTTTCCAACTTATTATTTTTGAATCGAATTTCAGTGTATTCCCTAATTAGGCCGCCAAATTCAGTCCAGAAGCAACATGACACATAATAATTCCCGTTACCAATGTAAATTTCCGGATTCAAGGTGTAATTATACAATATTGACTTGTCTACATTTCTGCCACCAAAATGTCTGATGTTAGCAATATCTTCCTTGGAATAGATATAGTCTCGGCGGTCGTAGTTAGCGTGCCACCATAATGGGAGGCTATGCCTTAGTCTTGTTAATAGATATGCCTGCCAGGCTCCAACAGGTGTTTCTTCAAATTCCAGGATTTCAAATATATCATAATTTAGAGTACCGTCACTGTTCTTGATAAAAAGCCTACTTACGGCACCTGAACCTTCCCGCTTACACTCTTGAACATCAAGATACATGCCAGATGGTGCTTTGACCTTGCTTAGAATCAAAGAAATGTTACGATAGTTCTTGTCCTTGATAGTCTTTTGCAAAGAATGTGCTATGATGATATTCTCCTCTCCACACATGTTCCGATTACTCTTCACGGTCTTGGAGTAATCACTCATGCATGACGCTTTCTGCTTCTTCACACTATTCTCTTTCTTTTTCCTTTCTTCTTCCATTTTCGTTGTCCTTTTTCTGTTTTTTGCTTTCTTAACAAGGATGTAAGGAACGAAGACTAACACTAAAGGAGCAAATATGACCATCATTATGATGCCCCCCCACTCCACATATTTTTCCCTTTTATCTTTCTTCAAGTATTTCTCCAGGCTTTTCCGTTCTTTCCTGTTTTTCCTGTCTTGGAATAAGCTGATAATATATAATAATAGCAGTATTATCCAAGAAACCACATAAATGTAAGTGAATATTTTCATAATCTCCTTTTTTTGATTGTTATTTATAATCTATGACTGTTGTATGAGGTGCTGATGTTCTCATGGCGAGGGTAATTGCTTCTCCGACCAATGCAAGATTGGAAAGAAGGTAATGGCTTTTCCCGAACCAGGTTATTGTGCTACCTGCAATCTCGGCAGTTTTCAATAGGCTGCATCTGAATTTCATGTCACCTAAACTTGTTGCACATCCGATGGCAAAAGCAGTACCAGAAGGACTTAGGTTGAATATGATCGGCCCTGCATCAATATCCATGCCGAACAGACAGGTTCTGTCGTGGTATTCTCTTATGCCAGTAAATGGAAACGTCTGTATGAAGTTTTTCTTTAGGCACTCATATTGTCCCCTGGCAAAACTTGGGTCTATCAACGAAAGATAGTAGCAGTTCAATGCTGAATACGACCCCTTCACTGGTAATACTATCCTTGTGCTGTCATTATCTTCTACCAAAAAAGATGCAACCAACCCCGTTTCTTTATCAGTCCATTCATTCTTGGCTTTTTCCATCCATCTGTCAACTGTTGATTTGTATTCTCCATTACTGAGGTGTGAATAGTCTGAAAGCGCAACGATAGCGACGAGCATGTCTGGAATATAGATACACTCTTCCGGATATGTCTGGAGGTTCATCGACTTACTCTGGAGTATTCTCCGGTTCATTGTTTCACATATAGAGTGATACAGCTCGTCATATCTATTGTCCCCACCTATCTGTTTATACCTTCCAATCATCCATGCCAGGTGACTCAGGTAGGACACATGGCTTTTCTCTCCATATAGGGTTTCCAATGGGTCTTCGTTCCATCGTGTTCTGTCGTATTCACGCAACTCTGGCGACATTGCAATGTCAATTATCTGACTTATGAACTTGATTGAAGTTTCTTTGTTCTGAGGATAGAGTATGGCGATGTTTGCTAATGCTGCCGATGTCATGGAACAGGTATATAAAGCCCATTCCCCTTGGAACTGCGCCCCTATGTTACTGGGCATTTCATCAAATAGTTCCTGCGGTGATGTTGCCACTTTGGATGTCAGATAGTTCGCCCGCCGGATAATCTCCGCCTTTTCGCCTTCAAAAGAACCATGCCCACTAGTTGCGCATGCAACCCATATTACTTTTGTTACTACTAAGAGTAGGATGATTGAAGTAATAATCATTAGCCTCCTTTTTGTTTTTCTTTGCATGTTCTTTTCAGCACTTATCTCACCACAACTTTAGTTCGGGATGTTCGGCTACTACTTGGAGTATTTCCTCTTTCGTCAATTCCGTATTCGTTTCTTCATCCACTATTACACTGCGCACCGTATAGCCCGTTACTGTTTTCGTATCCTCGTTTACAAAGCTGTATACCGATGATGTGAGCATCTTCTCTGGCCAGTCCACGAAGACAAAATTAATCAGCAAACCTCCTGCCAGATATGGCTCCACATTCCACACGACGAACTTTCCTCCCAATTCCTGCTTGTAAGGCTCCAACCCCTCGTTTCTTTCTTTTCCGCTATGGACGTCATCCATATAACGTCGTAGTGTGCGGATATACTCGTTGTCCAGCCAGTCTTTCTCTTGAAAACCCCCAAAGCGGATGTCATTCAGAGGCTCTACAGTCCCTGTGTTTCCCGTATTCTCAGTTATATTCCGGGCACCATCACTCTCAGTTTCAGTATTCTCAGTGACTACTTCGACGCTTCCATTCTCATTTGTGAGCATTGCCTCAGTTTTGTTCTGTCCGCAAGCAGCCAGGAACACAACAACTGTTGCACCAACGGCTTTAGATACAATTGTATTATTCATTGTCTTTTACTTTTAGTCCACAATATGTTGAAACAATCGCCAGACAGGTGCTTTCCAATATAGGTATGCAGAGCCGCGTGGCACGAAGATGACGCATTTCTCTTTGCTTACGCCATAGAAATTCATTTCAAATGCTGCCTGCTCTTCCTCTGCGTCACTGCATTCCTCTATGAATGGTGGCACTTTGTCAGCCAGATAGATTGCGCTCAGTTTGCTGCATCCGCCGACGAATCGGAACGGCAATGTGTCGAGCTGGCATTGAATCTTCAGTATCTCCAGCTTCCCGCAGTTCTCGAAGGGTGCCATCTCAATGTGCTTTACGGTATTCGGTATTGTTAATGAAACCAGGTTCCTGCATCCTTGGAAAGCCCTTTCATCGATATATCTCACTGACCGAGGCACCTCATATTCGCCTCCCTTTCTGATTCGTGGGAAGCGGAAAAGTGTGTCACCATCTTCCGAGAACTCCACCTCCTCCTGTTTAGGGTCATACCAGTAAGGGCTGCTGGGGTCTACCGGGCATATTTCTTCGTCATCTTCTAAGATTGACTCCGCCATGCTCTCGTTTATCTTTGCCTCTGCTACCTGGCTCTCTCTTTCAGGTGCTTGTGACAGTTTGTTTCCATTGACACATGCGGTCAGAAGCAGAAAGAACACGGCACCCGCAAAGATTTTTGAATTGTTTGCTTTGATTGCTTTCATACCTTCTTAATTGTTACGTTTTTGTTCAAATAATCAACTTGTACACTCCTGTATTCTCTTTTTTTCTATTTCCACACCAAGGGTTCGTGCAGTCCCGAAGAAACTGTTGACCATCAGTTTCAGATACTCCTCCAGATGTGGTATCTGGGGTACCAATAGGAAGTGTTTCTTGATATGTACCGCCACTTCGTCTGAATCTGTGATACTATAGAAGATGATGACAGACCCACGCATGTTTATATCGTTCACAACCTGCCTTACTCTCGCGAACTCGTCAATGTCGTACTTGGAGAAGCTGTGGCACCACGGCCATATCAGGTAGACGAACGGGCATTCGTCATCTGCATCCATCAGAAACAGGACACCTTGATACTCAAACTGGATGCGTCCCTCCTCCTTTTCTTTTGGCTCTGCTCCCATTTTCGCCAGCATGTTCATGGCCAGCTCCTTTGTCCTCGGTTTTTCTTCCATTATTCTTTGCTCTATTTGATTATGTTCATTCTCATTTGCCTTGAGGGTGTTGTTGGTTTCGCCTTCGTCCCCCTCTTCGTTGCAGTCCTCTTGGCTGTATCGGTAAATGCTATAGATAACGATTCCGACTATTATTCCAAAGATATGCCATCCCATACGTTGTCCTCCTTTCCTCAAAATAAGGGTAAATTATCATCAACTATTGACAGGTCCATCTTGTCTATCAAATTATTTATTCCATTTCCGCTAACCTGGATCTGCTTGAGGGAGGCTTCCTCTCTGTCAGCATAGTTTTTCAAATACAAGTACCCCCATGGCATGAGGTATTTCCGCTTCGTTGTCTTTCCCTTGCATTTAAGTATCTCCATGTTTACCATGTCATGCAAGTCACGCCCGTGTTCATCCTGATAGATATAGTGGCGGTCATACCGGAACAAGCCGATAACAGAATCACTGCCATGAATGTCACAATAGAGATAAACGTCCCTTAGGAAAGGTTTCATTCCTTCAATTCCCTCCCTGTCATTCCACACGCAAGCGGTAATCACTATAGGAATGTTCCATTTCATAGCCATAGTCTTGTAGCTGGTTACTGGGCAGCTTTTTTGTTCTTCGCTCATCCAGAAAGAGCTGGCTTCGTCCACGAAGACGATCTTGATGCCAAATGTCTGTATCATTCCTTCTATTTCCGGTGTCAACGCGCTTTCTTCATATGTCTCTTTCCTGATGATATAGAGAGGAGCGTTTTTCAGAATGTCCAGATATGCCTTCACCTCATCACTATGCTGTCCATCATCCATAACCTTATGAACGTTTACATGCTCGAAAGAACAATAGTAAGCAGCCATGCAGGAAAGGAATGTCCTTCGCGACATGTTATTCAATACCACAAGCGCAGGAATATGCTGTTCGACAGCAATACGGTTAAGTTGTGAGACCACAAAAGCTGTTTTTCCACAGTCCTCCTCACCGCATATCGTTGTCAGTTCACCAGGATAGTAGCCTCCTATAGTACTGTCCAAGAATTTCAGTCCAGTAGTTATGGGGTTACCTCCCTCAACAGTTTCTTTTATTATTTCACTAATGTGTTCCATCTCTTATCTGTTAATATAGTCGTTTGAAGTAATCACCTAATTGATACCAGAATATCCTAGAGAAGTAATGACCGTTAACACTTAGGATTCTGCTGACTTTAAACGTCCTTTCTTCACTAATGTCGAGTCGAAATGCCTGAATATACAGCCCTCCGTAGTAGTTGGAGTATCTTATATCAGCGATTCTACATGTAAAGACTCTGCCATTCCTAGTACAATACTCAATCTCAATTTCTTGATTCAGTTGCACAGCCCTATCTATTACCTCCTCTATGCTCATGGTTTAATAAGGTGCTGGATCGTTTATTGGAGGTGGTAGAATAAAACAAGCTTCACCGTAAGCGTCTATCCCGTTTGGCTGATTAATCTCACCGTTGAGCTTATCACCTCTAATCTCGCCTCCTTCTTTTAAAGGCATGTTACTTAACGAATTGTCCTCTGGATTCTCAAAGCGAGTGTACTCGCCTTTAAAATCTAGCAAAATTATGTCTGTTGCCCCTTTACGATGCTTGGCGATTATAATCTCAGCCTTACCGTGATAGTCGATGGTACCATCTGATGATTGATACAAATGGTAGGCTTCTGGACGATGAACGAAAACAACCATATCTGCATCTTGCTCAATGGCTCCAGATTCTCGAAGGTCTGACAACATCGGACGTTTACCTTCAGGCCCTTCGCGCCCCTCAACACCTCTATTCAACTGACTCAAAGCGATGATTGGTATGTTAAGTTCCTTTGCGAGTCCCTTTAATGACCGAGAGATATTTGAGACCTCTTCCTGTCGGTTGTTATATCTCATCCCGCTTGCATTCATCAACTGTAGATAGTCAATCATTATCAGTTCTATGTTATGCTCGTTCTTTAGTCTTCGTGCCTTGGTCTTTAGCTCGAAGACTGAAAGTCCAGGTGTGTCATCGATGTACAGTGGAGCACCAATAAGGTTGTTGATACGTTTATCAAAGCGTTCCCATTCGGCAGCATCCAGATTTCCATTGAGGATTTTCTTTCCACCAATTTCACAGACATTGGATATCAGTCGGTTCGTCAGCTGCACACCTGACATTTCAAGTGAGAAGAAAGCCATGGGTTTTTGCTGGTCAGCGGCAATATTCTTTGCCATTGACAGTGCAAAGGCCGTTTTACCCATTGCAGGTCTGCCAGCAATGATAACCAAGTCTGAGTCCTGCCACCCACTAGTCACTTCATCAAGCCTATAATAACCTGTTGATATACCAGTAACACCACCGTCTTTACCAGCTGAAGCCTGCATAATCTTGGTCGCTTCTGCAATCAGGGGGTCTACGGAAGTATAGTCTTTCTTCATGTTTTTGCTTGCAATCTCAAAAAGAATGCTCTGCGCTTCCTGCATGACTTCATTTACGTCACATGTCTCATCAAATGCCTTGGTTCCGATGACACTTGCATAGGAAATGAGCTGCCTGGAAAGGTATTTCTCCGCAATGATGCTGGCGTGGTATCCGATATTGGCAGATGTGACCACTCTAGCACTAAGTTCTGCTATATAACCAGGGCCTCCAATCTCTTCCAGTGTTCCGAGCTTGGCTAGCTTTTCCGTTATGGTTAGAACATCTATGGGTTTTTCCTCCATGCTCAGTTGCTGAATAGCCGTAAATATCTTTTGATGCCGTGGTTCATAGAAACTCTCAACATGTAGCAATTCACAAACCTCCATATAGGCATCCCTGTCAATCATCAAGGCACCAAGGACAGCCTTTTCAACCTCAGGAGCCTGTGGCTGAATATGACCATATGCGAAATCCAAAGGCAACTGGCTGCTCTGACCCTGACTACGCTTATATTGAGTTCTTTGCCCTGGCATGTCTTATCTATCTGATTCCATCTGTTTCTTCTTACTTTCGGCCCAACGTTGGTTAGCCTTTGTTGTAGCAGACAAGGTTTCAACAACCTTTATCTTGTCATTATCATCCAGAGACTCAAAACGTTCTTTCAATTCAATGACAATGAATTTGCCATAGCCATTTTTATCGTGTAGATTCTCTATCAACTCATCGACATTCATTGCTTTTATCTTTCTGTCTCTTTCATCAATCCGGTCTTTGAATAAAAGATTAAAAATCGCTTCTTTTAGTGTCTTCTCATGCTCTACCCACTTGCTTCGAAAGAGATCTACTTGTTGTTTTCTCGTTAATTTGGGCAACATATCTACACACTTTCTTAACTCAGTCGCATCCCATCCCGAATAGTGCGACTTCTTCACCTGTTTGACAATGTACTCGTAATCAGTCATAGTTCATTTCATTATATGATTCTTAATCTTGCCCCAAAATCCCACTGTTTTCTCAGGATCTATAGTGTCAGTCTCAGTTTCAGAGGATTCTCCCTGCTGTTCCTCGGTTTGCTGAGTGTTTTCATCCTGACTCTCCCCGCCGGTGAAAGAAGACTGATTGTCATCATCCATGTTCCAAGTAATGTCTGGTTCTTTCTCAGGTTCCTCATCAAGTGGTTCATTTGGACTGAAATAGTCATATTCCTTCTCCAACATGAATTTTCTTCCCTCTCGGGACAGCCTGGAAAAGAACACTTCTTTGCTGTTTCTCTCTTTCTCAAACATCTCGCTTGCTCCTGTGTCAGAATACTCATAGCTCATCCTGCTGCGAATACCCATGTCATCGGCTACGGAATCCACATCCTGGTTCGTGCCGATATATGCGAATACCCACCCCCTTGCCTTCAAATCTGCCACGAGATTCTTGATGTGCCGACCGCTGTACTCTCTTGAAGCGTTCTCATAGCCATCGGTGATGATGGTCACCAGCACCACGTCGTCATCCGTCACATGACGCTTCAGCTCATTCAAGGAACGGCCCATGGCATCGAACAGCGGCGTGCAGTCGTCAGGTTTGTAGTCTGTCCACCTTATCTTCTTACTGCTGTCAACAGCAAGACGGTTCATGACAGTCCTTATCCGAGCACTATTGAATGTCACCAACGAGATGAAATGCTGCTGTTCCTGATGCTCTCTTTGTGCATTGCTTATTGTCTGGAACGTCTCATTCAGTCCGCTAACTGCCTGTTTTGCTATAGCAGTCATTGACCCGCTCTCGTCAAGTATTATCAGGTTGTACACTCGCTGTGTCCCGCTACTATTTTTCTTTATGTCTTCCCTTTTCAAAATATTCACGAAAGACAACGGCAGAATCACGTTTTCCATCTCAACAGCTTCTTTGAAGAAAGGAGCAATATACTCATCGTCGAAGCCGGCTGCACCACACCCAATTCTGGGAACAAGGAAAAATGACTCCTTATGCGTTCTGGCATAGTTCAGGAACTTGTCTATATGTCTCTTCATGTAGGTTGAGACATTCCCGACAGCTTCCCCTCGGATGTCTACCGGGATGGCATAGCATTGTCCCTGAGGGCCTTCTGCCTTTCCCCATACTGCGCCAAATCGCTGCATAGCCATAGCTGCAGCACCTCCGGAATGACAGCCTACCAAGTTGCTGCCAAAAACAAACACTTGCCCTTCCTCAAGGCTTTCAACAAACTCCGGCGTATACGCCGCATAACCTTTCTGTTCCATACTTCTAATGATTTATTTTGCAAAGTTATACTTTATTCTTTTCTTTTTGTCATCATTCCCGTTCGCAAGCCTTGTGAACGGGCAATTTACATTTCCATATTACATTGGCACGAACGAGATCAATCTTCTTTACTTCACCCCTTTTACCAGAAATGGAGTAGTACCTTGCGACACTTTTGGGCAATAGCTCGGAAAAAGACCTTCTTATTCGGGCGCATTTCTCGTTTATAGAGTTCAACATAGGGTTAGATACATCCTCAATGCTCTGCAACACCCTATCAGTTAGCCCTGCGGGTCTTAGCAAAAGATAGAACTGTGTGAGTTCTTCCCTGTAGTCTGACAAACATTTCAGCACAATTCCTTCAGGGTGCGATAGAAAAAGTAGATATACAGCCTTTACTAAAGGCTCCATTTTCACTTCTGTATTGGCACCATCATCCAACACAACCTTGTAGTCTTCTGTAACAATCAGCTGAGGGAATAATTCTTCTTCGTTCATTGCAGCCATGATTTCAGTTTCATCTACACCATACGCTTTTAGTCTGCGTATTTTTTCTTTCACTTCGTCCAAGAGAATGGAGCAACGGAACTGCTCCAATTCTTTTGAAACCATTAGTTGTATTTGCTTTTCCATTATAATGTAATTTTAGAATCCTAAAGCATCCATCATTGCATCATACTCTATAGGGTTAGTGGGCATATCGCCATACATACCATCTGTCAGCGCGTCCCAAGAGTCTTCTTCAGTCCATTCGTAGCCTTCTTCAAAGCCACCACACTCAAAATCTTCTTCGTACTCTTCCTCATAATCTTCATATGAGTCCTCAATATCTAATCTATTCATAATGTCCTTCTTATTATTGTATTAATACTATTTTTATTGTCTAACCAGCACGCTCTGTGCCGTCTGCTCCATCAGGTTTCTTTTCAAATATAGCTGTTTCTCTACTATTAGCTCATAATCGCATTTGTTCTCTCCTATTTTAATTGTTAATACGAATAATTCAAGAAAGGTAAGAAAACAGAATAGGATAATGTAGAAAGCCATAGATACTGGACTTTTTGACACCACTTTCAGAGTGGCTTCCAATTCTTCAATAAAGCCCGGTGCACGTTGGCCGACTTCTGCTCGTACAGTTTCTGCAACTTCTTTCTTGTCCTGTCGAAGCTGCTCAAGCTGGGTAGAGTATATCTGGATCTGGTCATTGTTGGCTTTCAACTGTTCTGCAAGAGGATTTGCCAAAGTAACGGTATTTACTGTTTGAGTCTTCACCTTCTGTGGCTTCCCATCCTCGTCAACTCCTATGATTTGCTCTTGGGTTGTCACATTAGTCCCTTTAATAACTGGCCTTTTCTGTAATTCTTCATTCAGGGCTATCGTAGCCAGGCTTAACGAATCCATTTCCTGCGATATACGTTGGATGTCGCTATCATAAATAGAGAGCCGCTTGGCTATTGTTTCTTCGATAACATCCTCCCTGTGTTCCTGTATTGCCTGTTGAATATCATTGCGGAAAATGATTTGATCGAATATGCAGGAGCCAAGGACTGCCATACATAGTGCAAGAAGCACTCTCATAAAACTCATCAAGCGAGCCTTTCCGACTGTTAAGATGATAACCCTTTCAACGCATAGTACAATGAACATGAAAGCCAATGCTATACATAACTTTAATATACAGGACTCCACATTGATATACCTGTCTGCAAAGCAAAAGCCAATCGTGCCCCAAAGTATCATCATGATGCAAATAGCTGATAACAGTTTTCTGAATTGCCGGTAGCTTGCCTCTCCACACTCCTTCAAGATGTTCTTGTCCCATCCAATCAGGAAACACCCGATGCTTGTCAGTGTCTTCATTTTCGTCCTCCTTATTCGTTATTGATAAATTTTAATGTCATGGCAGCTATCCCTTTCATGAATCCACGTCGATAGGACTCTATCATGGTCATCATCTTCGAGTCCCCTGCCTCCAACAACTTCTCCATATTCTCAATTTCAGACAAGTGTTCTTCGTATGTGTCGCGCCTGGCCTGTAACAGAGCTGCACTTGAAAGGGCGTAGGCATTTCTCGCATTTTCTATTTTAATATCGAGCATCCTGATATCGCCTTTGTACTTTAGAGAAATCCTTTTGAAAAGCATTTCCAAGTCATTACGAATAATTCCGACTTTTGTCTCACGATAATTAAGGTCAGTGTTAACAAGAGCGTCTTGATAGCCTTCCTCCTCAAAATTTTTGTGGATGAAGCAAAATATGACATCAATGGGCATGCCAGTACCCCAAGTTATCTTTATGAGATTGTTCTTTCTCTCATCATCCTTAGTGTCTTCAACTTGATTGTTGTCATCACTATTGGTGTCTTGTTTGACATTGACATCTGCAGGAATCACATCGCTGTTAGCTACCTGCTTACTGCTGAATAATTTCTTTAATAGTGCCATGATCGTAACTGTTATTTGATTTTTGTATTTTTGCTTAAACGGATTTATCCGGGATTTTTTATTCCTATGCGGCCATTTCTGAAACTGCCCTTTCTCCAATATGGTATGTCTCACATATATAAGACAAAATCTTCTCCATTGTCATACATGCCTGACCATCCCATTCACATTGTATTTCTGGATAATAGTACATCATCTGGTATTCGTTGCTATGCCATGATAATTGAGTACCATTAGGCAGATAGATGTAGACAATGTACGAAGCGTTTTTTCCAGTATTGTAACTGATGCCATATTTCCATCCAGTCTCATTTAGAAGGTATGAAACATCCTCAAGGAGGATAGTCTTGCGCTCGTAAATGACATTCTTTAATTTGTGAAGCTTCTTGGCAGTTAGATTTGCGAATTCCGTTTCGAGAAGCATCAATACTATTCGAGCCTCCAAGTCATCACTCTGCCTTACCAGATGTTTCATCATCGAGATGACTTTGCGTAATCCTATTCCAAGAGCATTCTCTCTATAATTTTCGAGTTTCTCCAAACTGATTTTATTTTGGGAATTGCTGCATCTTGATTTTTCTTTGTACAATTCAATACATTCTTTTACCTTATTCTTCAGGATAGGATTATGAGTTTCATCTCCGATTCGTGTTAAGTCAAAGACAGATAATCCGAACATGGAAAATTGAGATGCTTCTTTCAAGTTCCTTCTGTAGTTTTCTACTACCTTCCCTGCGGGTATCTTTCCTGTAAGGTAACCGTTGCGAAGTTTTTTCCCCACACCAGCAAGGATTTCGTTTGTAATCGAATCAGTCATAGTTGTCTTATTTATTTATGATTAGTAGTTATAACCATTTAGAGGAATAGCCTATACGATGCGGTAACCGCATTGTAGCCGAAACCATTAACGTATTCAACATCTTGAAGCATTCTTACATGCTCATTGTTGACTTTGTAGAACCTCTCTCCATTAATTAGTTTTACATACAATGTAAGACTAATGATGGAGTTGTCGCAAATTCTCTGCACAGCAACGTCTGCAATGTTGTGCCACTCTGGGATTTGATACTCTTCATTTTGATTCATAGTTCTTTTTGTATTTATTACACAATGGATTTGGTTGTAAAAAAAATTATTGTCCTATTAAGAAACGCCTTTAATGTGTATTATATACACATTGGAGACGAGCCCCTTATAAACCTCCCGCAAAGGGAGGTATTATATCTTACTTATTAAAATTCAAGACGCATTCCTATTTTCTTTGCTTTAGCATATGCATCTTCATCAAAAGTATACAACTTAGGAGAGCGGTACGGGTTTCCAGTCAATTTCTTGCCAGTTTCCTTTATATAACCTAATTTGAGCATTTTCTTAGGAAAATTCCTTCTATCCCGTAGTTTAATGTCATCTTCTGGGGGATCAAGAATAGCAATATATATATTCTGAAGCTGAGGCATGGTAAATTCTTTATCCAGAAGATGAAATCCAATTGGCTCAAAATGGATTCTCTGTCTCAACCTTTCCACTGCTGTATCAATAATCAGTTTGTGGTCAAATGCCAGTTCAGGTAGGTCTTTCACTGGAAACCATCGTGCCAGTCTTGCATCATCACCGCCTTTAATCCTATATTTGTCTTTTACAACTAAGGCAAAGAATGCAATTGTGATAACTCGTTCTCGACTGTCTCGATCAATGTCGGAGAAGGTTTGCAGTTCTTCCATATAGATACCTTCAACATTCGTTTCCTCATGTAGTTCACGATATGCAGCATCTTTAGCGGTCTTATCTCCTGGCAGAATGAAGCCACCTGGTAAAGCCCACATTCCTGCATATGGTTCACCACCTCTTTGAATTAGTAGAAGATTAAGTTCTTCTCCATCAAAACCGAAAACGACAGAGTCTGTCGTGACTGCAGGATGCCAATAAGGCGATTCCCATTTTTTAGTTTCTTTGTTATACTCCATTTTTGCTTTGCGTAAATTTTACGCTGCAAAAGTACAAACAAAAATTGAATGCCGCAAATTTTATTGCGTATTTTTTACGCTAAGACTCAATAATTTCGGGATTTTTAACATTTAGGATGTATTTCAAAGGTATAATGCCCTTAACCAATATCTCAGCTTGCATCTGAAGGTATTCATCCTCTGACATCCAAGAATTCACTTTTTGAGTAGCTGAAATATTGATTCTCTTTAAATCTTCAAAGGTTGTCCCATGTTTCATTTTTGGCGAAGTGGCTTCCATATCGGCAAACACAGTATCCTCAAAAGTCGCGACCTCTATTGATATTTTCAATAGGATTAAGCTTTTCCCGATTTTCTTGCGTTCATCAATTTTAGGAAGTCGTTTGCAAAAGCTTAATCGAGCATAGTCTTCCAGCCCCCATTGTGCATCTAAATCTCTGGATTGGGCCATATCTTCTCTGAGAGGCATGACAATAGCTTCATCCAGACATCTTTTGTATGACATTAGCCCTCCATGTCTGATGATTGACTCTAGTTTGTCTTCATCCGTAAAGTGGTAGAAGCAGTTTATGCCATTATCTAAAAGATATTGAATTATCTCATTTCGACAAGTTTTATAAGATGGTGAAATATGGTCTTTTTTCAGGTACGGAACTGGTTCTTCTTTGCGAATGGAAATATTGTTTAGAAGGTTTAAATATGTTTTTATAGATTCTGAAAGTTCATTTGTTTCAGTCTTTGCAAGAGCCAGCTCCCCTTTTTTATATTTTTCATGAACAAGCGTTGCGAGTGAATCATTCATTTTAAAACCTTTATTAGCAAGTTGATCGATATTGCCAATTTTATATAATTCTCTCGTATGGAACAGTTTTATTGCATCACGTGAATATACCGAATTCATTCCAAGTATATTATTTGAATATGCCATATAGTGTGCAGAATTCAAGTCTGCGAGTGTCATGAATCTGGCATCGCAATCATGAATACCTGCAAGGATTATATCAGAATAATCTTTTATTAGATTAGCCCTTAACCCATAAGCTCTAATCTTATGTTGAATCGCAATCGGTCGTACTTCGCTATTATAATAGACTTTTGCATCAGTCTCCCGGTCATGCCAATATATCACTCTTGATAAAAGATGGTATAAACTAAATAGAAACACTCTTGTTAATCGTGAGTTGCTGCTGTAAATAGACGACATTCCTCTTTCATCCATTGCTTCTACAATCGTATAGAGAATATTCGCACTTCCGTATATAGCTTCACTATTATTCCAAAATAAATTTGGTGAAGAAAAAATATGCTCAAATGCTTGGTTGGCAAAAGAAAATGCATAATCTATCATATTTGCCTTAAAGAGCTTGCAGAATATCTCGTTGATGATGTATGGGTTTGTAGTCGCCTTATAATTATCCAGGAATGCGCTACAATCTTTTTCTGTAAGGTCTTTCTTATAAAAAGACTCATTCGCTTCTGTAAGAAAGTGCTCAATGGCTATATGATCATCAATTTGATGGCTATGGTTGACATAGTGTATTGCGTCCTTATGATCGTTCATAATCCTATAGAACCTTTCCTTGATTGTTTCAAGTGTGAAGTTCTTATCAGGATTATTCTGTCCCGTTGCATTCAGGCTTAATTGATATTGACAAATCTTGTCATATAGGTTTGTTGCTTTAAGATCATCATACAGAAATTTCGGAAGTCCTTCCACTTGCCATATAAAATGGTCAAGGTAGTCAATTTCTTCAACTGTCATATCCAAAGCCCATTGAGGGCGTGGATTCCATGTCAGCACCTTGTTTATGTCAAAACGTTTCTTGCCATCAGGAAACTGTGAGTCTGCATATTTTTTCTGATAAAGGCTATATTTTGCACATAGCGAATCAATAATGGAACGGACACCTGGAGTGTCCGCACCTGTTTGTGCCAATAGCTTCTTGTACTCTGTAAGTAATCGTCCTAAATCGTCATCATCATTCCATTCTAAATACTCCAAGAGGCCCGGCACTTTCTTTATGTAACGAGCAAAATTTTTCAGCTTGTCTTCATTCAGACAATATGCCCATTTATAAACCATCTCAATATTGAGGTAGAGGACGATAGTTCTTATTCATGTAGGGAGCAACCAGAAGTTGCTGGAAGACTTGCTTAGTGATTGCATAATCCATATGGTCCAAAGGTCGTATCATTGCGTCGCACAACTTGCATATAGCATTAACTTCGGATTCACCACATAGTCTAAATGCAATCCAAAATAAGACGCTCATATCGTTCAGCAACTCGAAAATATAGGTAAATTCCAGTTCTTCAAGAGCTTGTGAGTCTGATTCCGCCTTGGACGCCAAGTTTTCAAGTCTTGCCGTGCATACGGTACCAACTGCTTCGTTAGAATTTGTTGTCATCCACCGTATCAAATTAGCATGGACTTCCGTGATGGCCATCTGACCATAGAATTTATGAATCTCTGTTGATGCTTCATTAAAATCGTCAAAATCAGGCAACTCGTCTTTGGAGAATGCCTCAAAGACAAGTTTAGTAGTATAGGCTCTGTACATTATGTTTAGAACTATCTTATGCGGATATTCCTTTCGGGTATATTTGTTTCTCCAACTAGAGATATTCCCAAGAGCCTCATTCAGTGGTGGTCTTAAATCTATCATAATACTTATTTATCTATGTTTAAGTTAGGTCAAACCAAGGTTCCTATAGATCCAATTGTCCCTCTATGTCTTCATACATATCATTGAGGTATTCTTCGCCAATGGAGATGGAATTTGCTTTAGAAGCATACTCACTTTTATTATAGTCGTTTAGGAAATTTGCCACTTCATTAGCGGATGGTATATGATATGGCAGAGTCGTGTCAATGAGGAATTTCTTCTGTTCCTTATCATAGAATTTCTGTAATAAGAATATCATGATGGGCAACCTGTTAGACATTGCTCTGTCACGTCGTACATAAGGTGCTGATGGTGTCAATCCTCCCAGTCCTACTAGGCTTGGGTCAGGATTGGCTCTATATAGTTCATCTTCAAGTGCTCTCGGCTTTTTCAACAGCAAGCTGAATAGTGCCGGAAGGGCATATGTGTTTTTCTTTTCCTTGAAGTTCTTGACAATACAGTAGAATGCATTTTGAGCAGCTATTTCATTGACTTGAAAATCACCATTGTTAAAAAACAACGCCATCTTTATGAAAGCCAAACCGACAGTTTGTCCATCGCTGCCTTTAATTGTTTTTAGCTTGTGGCTATTATATCCATGAACCCTGTTGTACAATTCAATTAAGTTATTCTGTAAACCTTGCTTGTTTCCAGTTGCGTATGACAAATTGACATTTCCTGCAATCGCTGCCATTTGAGTTGAAAAATCATCATTATCATCTACAACCATTTGCAAGCTTGAGAAAGGTACCTTTTGAACTTTCGCATTCTTTAATGCTTCTAATAGTCGGTCTTCCTCCTCTTCGGCTTTTCGTTTCTTATCAGCAGCTTCTTTTTCTTCGCGTTCCTTTTTGGCTTTTGCCTCTCGTTCTTTCTTTTCAAGTTCTACTCTGTGATTCTTGGCAGCTTCATATTGGTCAATCTTCAATTCTACAAGATAAGTTTTATAATTCAAAGTAGACGGTTTGAACAATGATTCGTCGATTTCCAATAGCACGTCGGATGCTCTGTTTTGAACTTCTTTGGCCAACGGGCTTTCTTTGGACAAGATGAATTGTGTCTCCCCAGAGGAAAACAGGCTGGCAAAGAATCCTTTTTCTTTTCGAGTAACAACTAGAAGGACATCTACATAGTTATCGAATTTTACGGTAGTAGTCCTAATGATTCTGTATCGTCCCATATGAATTATTCTTTAATAAAATTCTATTAGTCTGTCAGGATTTCCAAAAGTGAATGATACTTTTGCGACATTATGATTAATCGTAAAGACGCTTGCAAATATCGGTTCATTTGAATCGTAATATTTGTGTCCTCTGGTATATCCAAGCACAGAGGACAGCATTGACAGTGATGCGTTTTCGACATTCGTCCGCTCTGCTGCAATGTAGAACAAAATCCTTTCTCCTGACGTAGTTGCTCTGTCGAACTTCATTTGGGAAATGATTTTTTTCGGCATGGGATTCCTATCGATAAGGACGTCAATACCTACTTTTCGGTTCAGGAAGCCTCCTTTGTTGTATTTGAAAAAGATGTTGAAGTGAACTTCCCCTGATGCCACCATTCTCCCTGCTTTCCATTCTTCATACCTATCCACTGGGAATTGGAATTGTTGAAATGAGAAATCCTGGAAGGGAGGCCAGTTGTCAAATTGTGCCATAACTTTTAAGATTTAGTGTTATTATATATATTTTAAACTGTAATATTATGCATTTATATTTTAACTATTCATCCATCTCTTTCGTTTAGCCGTCTCAGATATAGCAATGCCATATCTAACTTAATGTTATTGAGATTATTCTGGTCGTCGTTAAAAAACTCTTTTGCAATATCCGTCAGCAAATCCCAGTCAACCCATGTATGCGGTCTGCGCAATGATTCCGCATTGTACCATGTCACTTCCTGTAGGACTTTATTTGCAAAGAAGTCCGCACATTCTTTTCCATATTTGGGTTCAACGTACTCCAAAAAGGATTTCATGTCTAAAGTCCCGTCAAGGACATATTCTCCTGCCCCTTTCTTACCATAGGCTTTCTTTATGATATTGTTGTTCCTGCGAACATACACATAATACTCAGTGTATTCGTCATCACGTTCATTCTGAGCCCACTGATTCAGAATGAAGCTATTATATGTTTGCTTAAGTAACTTTATTGAAAAAGAATCATTGGTTTTCTTAAGTTCGTTTTTGGTAATACCTGATATTTTCCGAGGAAGTTTTTCCTTGTCAAAAAGGATGTCGTCCATTATCTCACAATACTTGGGATTATTATAGAGAGATTCCAAGTAATTGATTTGTTCATCTGAGAGGAATGGGAACATCACGCCTATTCTCACAAGGTTCTGAGCCACCTCTCTTGAATCTTGTGACAATTCTATTATGCAAAACATGTATTTTTGCATTAAGTCGTTGAGCGTATCAACATCTTTTGCTCTTCCATATAGATATGATATAGCTGGGATTACCGTCTCATTCATTGCCTGACAGCCATGAAGGAAGAAATAGGTGTAGAAATCAATCAGCCCACCAAGATTCTTTGCTTTAGAACACCTGGAGCACTCTTCATGACGTTCCTCAACAGACATCTTTTTTATTTCTTCTTCACTATATCTCTTTTTAGTATCAACAGAATTGGATGATTGTTCATCGCTGTAGAAATCATTAAAAATATCTTCAGGATTATCATCTTCGTCAATACGGATGGAACTGTTAGTGACTGTTTCTTCGGAATCATCAACATCGAAAAGGTCATCTTCATACATAAGTTCCTCATCGTAATCATCCTCTTCCTCATCTTCATCATCATCTTGCCCCAAAAACTCATCTAGAGGCACGAAATCATTCATGTCATATTCTGGGATTAAGTCTATAGATTTGTTCACGAGTATTTCTTCTCCATGACTATCTACGATAGTATCTTCCACGAAATCTTCCTCATCAGGTTCCCAAAATGACTCTTGCTTCTTAGGTGAATTTGCCATAGCAGAGAATTCATTGGCCATCTCATCAGAATAAGGGAAAGCGAAAATAGCAGTCTCATCGGATTCTGTCTGAGAGAATTGAGCAAATCTTGTTCCAAACACTCTAGACATCAGCGTCGTGGTATCTTTTACAGGATTCGCTTTTACTAGAAGGACATCTCCATCGGAAGTGGCCTTTTTTATGATGGTTTCTATTATTACGTATCTCATTTTTATAATTCAGATTCAATTAGTTTGGTGTATCTATATTCTATTCTTACATTCCTGTCTCTCATATGCAAATCGCAATGGGTAATGATACCATTCGTGTAATGGATGAAAAAACCATAGGAACTATAATCAACAGGTTGCCATCCAAAAGGGGTAATCGCATACAACGGATAACCCCGTAGTTCAATGAAGCTGTCCGTACTTTGAACAAATCTCATTGGTTTGGCAGACATCTGGGCATTGGCTGTTTCATTATTAAAAATCTTAACGATATAACCATCTCCGGGCTGTATGTCATACCCATCACATCCATTTTTGTTCAGTTCAACTATTATTGTCCTTAAACATTTTTGAGGTCCCATGACAGGTGTCTCATATTCATATCTTTGATGCTCGTTAGATTTGTATACAAACATATCAGGGAGTTCAGCAATGATCTGGGAATCTCCGTTTAAGCTTAGCGAGTTTCCGGTTTGTCTCCTGAATATGGCGGGAATATTTGTGTGTTGTGGCATCAGCTCATTATTCACCACCTCATTTCTTAGAGTTTCAGTCTTATCTATGATGTAATTATAGATGCTTACTAATCGCTCTGTCACATCATCATCTCTAAGAATCTTGTGGAATAAAGAACTCTCCTTCAGTTCGCATAATAAATTATGTATACCAGCTTGTATGTCAGTCTTGAATGCCTGATAATTGGGGGAATTAACAACTTGTGGATCGACTTTTGAGTTTAAATACAAATCAAACGATTCCCAATAGGCATAAAGAGGATATTTATATTTGTCAATATCATTCTTCGCATCTAATACTTTTCGGTTGGCTGTTTTGTCGAATAATTTGTTAAGAGAAGCCTGTAAAGAACAAAGCTTGTCATGTATTATCTCGAGATTGTCCATTGATATATCTCTGAGTATCTCAGGACTGTTTTTCTCTATAGATTCAATGATGCCAGTGTCTATAATACAAGGATTAACTGCATTTGAACTGCTATTCTTTACTCCAGGATAATTATTCTCGATATGAATAATTATATCCCTCAAATCGTCAGCTCCAATCAAATTAGGTGGTAAATTCTCAAAGACGGAGTCTCTAATAACTTCATCGACTTTTACCAAGCCTTCTTTAGCCACAGCATATGCCTGGCTTATATTGCACAATTTGAGGTTACATATAGAGATAAAGAAATACACCTTTGGAAGTAACATGTGAACTTTATTTTCATCAAACGTCATCTTAGTTAGCATCTTATAAACTTCCACAAAAAGTTTTAGAGACTCGACGACGCCCTTTATTTGCTCAGGTGTTGAAGCATCACTATAGAGTTCAAAATGATTTACTGCCATTTCCATTAATTTGTCAGCATCATACCTGTGTGATGTTTTTAGATTGGAAATAATTGATTCAGCAGTTTTAATCTTATCTTGCTCTTTGTACACATGTCTATAGGGCTGTCCTATTTCAATTACAGTACCATAGAATTCAATTACCCTCAAGGGGTTGAGCATTGTAAAACGAATCCCGGAAACAGTTGAGCCAGTAATGAACAGTTGGCACTCAACTGGTTCGGTTGGATCTGCAGATAAAACTTCATGGCTGTATATAATACGATCCAATATCAACTCCTCAGATTCATCAGAAAATTCAAAGACTGAAGAACTGCTAATTTTCAGATTGCCAGTTGAAGAAATATAGAAACGAATATTGCTTTTGCTTGCTTCTGCCATAATATCCGTTTCAATGACACCATTTCCGATGCATTGACCATTGCTCCACTCTTCAAAACGAATTGCATGAAACAAAAAGCTATTTCTATATAACTCCATATACTCCATTGTGTTATTATCTCAATTTGTCTTTTCTAAACCATGTGCCAAATAGAAGTATTCCAAGAATACACCACTCTGCTTGATGATAATAATGAAACAGAAGCGACAAATTTCCCTTAAGAGTATAGGATAATATAGGAGGTGAACAGCAACGATTGATGATGCTGTTTTCTATTGTCCTGCTTATTTTTCCCCATAAAATCATATTCGTTGCAAAGTTACGAATTATTTTTTAATTATATCCATTTTTTTGTTTTCACAAGCCTTGTGAAATACTTTTTTTATAAATTATTAATGCTCTCTGCATAATATTATAGTAGTCAAAAGCAAGGCGAGGTAAGTCTGGCAAGAGGAATATTCTGCCTTGGCTGCGTCATCTTGACCACATTTTAACTGGAGCGTCGATAATGGCTAAATAAGCCACGGTAATGGTCCTGCCGCGAGGGTCACGGTCAACTTTGGAATATGACCTGCTAATGTATTTCTATATCCTTAATCATAGCTACAGGAATCTTCCTGCCATCAGTCAGTTCAACGACACGTTCGTAATCGTCTATACGTCTCACATTGCCGGCGATGGTCTGATATGTTCCTCCCGACTTGCGGCTATCAGGCAGGAAGTACTCGATTGTCACCATAGGGTTTTCAGTTTGCCTGGTGATGAGTAAAGCCATTTTGTTGTCTAGCTCCTTACTTTCGGACTCTCCTATGTCTGCCCATTCATCCGTCACCCTCCCCTCTTCCCTGATGGCAGCATCGTGGCCAGCCACTGCGGCAAAAGGTGCAAACTGGGCAGCCCGGGCCATCATCGACATCCGAGGATGGCGTTTCGGCTCATAATGTGGCAGATTGACAATATCGTCGTAGTATCCCATAAATCTCAATTCACTTAGCCCTGTGTCCTCCTATTTGTTCATTGCGCTCCTTGGCAGTGGCTCCTTCCTCGAAGTTCAGGCCTCGAAGGATGGCGTTCTTGCCGAAACGCTGCTTAATTTTCAGCTGAGCCTCCTGTATACGGCGCTCCTTTTCTAGGGCCGCCTTCTCTTCCGCTTCTTGTTTGGCCAGCGCCTCATAATCCGTAAAGAGGTCAAGCTGTTGGGGAGCCGTGTTCATATTGGCAGAAGACTCACTCACAACATGGTTTACCGTCACATTGAGTCTGCGAACTAGCAGGTCTTTGTTCACGATGCCGTCAAACAGCTCCACAACAGCATCCGTAATGAGTTTCGTGGAGGATGTCTGCCGCTGCAGGTTGGCCGTTCCATGTGCATGTTTCGGCACCTGCCTGCCATAGTAGTCGGTCGTCACCTCGCCATGATACCTGGCGCGGATGTCAGGATTCGTCAGGCTCTCACGGTCATAGCCGACGGTCAGCACCAGTTGGTCAGTCACCAGACGCTTTGACACCAGTTCGAGCGCCATGCTCTCGGCCATCTCCTGTACCACCACACGTGCTTTCTGGAAGCTATATGGCTCCTGCAACACCTGCCCGTTGCTGAACGAGTTGGTCTCAGGCCTATAGGCTTTCACATAGTCCATCGTGCAAGGCTCCCAGCCCCAGGCATGGTCTATCAGCAGCTCGGCATTGACGCCAAAGAGCCGATACAGCAGGTCTTCGTTCTGAACGGAGAGCCGTGCCAGCTTTCCCATCGTGTCGATGCCATATAGCGCCAACTTCTCGGCAATGCCTTTCCCCACCCTCCAGAACTTCGTCAGTGGGCGATAGTCCCATAGCTGCTGTCGGTACGACATCTCATCCAGTTCTGCTATGCGCACGCCATCCTTGTCGGCAGGGGCCTTCTTCGCCACAATGTCCATCGCCACCTTGCAGAGATACATGTTCGTGCCGATGCCGGCCGTTGCCGTGATGCCCGTCTGTGAGAGCACATCGCGAATCATCCTCATGGCCAGCTCATGAGCCGTCAGCTTGTAACTCCCCAGGTAGGCCGTCACGTCCATGAACACCTCGTCGATGCTATACACATGAATGTCCTCTGGAGCGATATACTTGAGGTAGATGCCATATATCTTGCTGCTCACCTCGATATAGTGTGCCATTCTTGGAGGGGCCGCGATATAGTCGACAGCCCAGTCAGGATGCTGCTGCAGCTCAATGTCCGATGTTGACTTGCCCGTCAGTCGTCTACCTGGTGACTTCATCTGACGTTCGTAGTTCACCTCGCGGAGCCTTTGCACCACCTCAAACAGTCGTGCCCGGCCTCCTATTCCGTATGCCTTCAGCGAGGGTGTCACCGCCAGGCAGATCGTCTTTTCTGTCCTCGACACGTCAGCCACTACCAGGTTCGTAGTCAGCGGGTCAAGCCCTCTGGCCACGCACTCCACGCTGGCGTACATCGACTTCAGGTCGATGGCAATATATGTCCGTTTCTTCTCCTGCATCTGCATTGGCTTGTTGAAGGCTTAGTTCTTCCCCTTGTTGATGGTGAAGATGCCAAGTGCTGCGAGGCCTCCGGCGACGGCATATTTCGCATGGAACGTCTCGCCAAGGCACAGACACGAGGTGATGGTTCCCACGATGGGAATAAGCGAGTTGTATATGGCCACTTTCCCCACGGGATTGCAACTGAGCAGCTTGTTGTAGAGCGCGAATCCGAGGGCCGAGATGACGATGAGAAGCAACAGGCAGACGATGCCGAGCATGTTTATTTGAGGCAGCGTACCGCCAAGTGCCAGTCCCGGGATGATGAGCAGCAGCCCTCCGAAGGTGAGGCTATAGCCCGTACCCACGAACACATCCACCCTTCGGCTCAGTCCACGTGTCATCAGGTTTGAGGATGCGCCACAGATGGCATTGAGGATAATCATTCCGTCACCCAGCCAGGTGAAGTGTCCACTGTCTGCCCCACCCAGATTCAAGGCCAGGACTCCGCTGAAGCCGATAGCGCAGCCCAGTATCTTTCTGGCCGTCAGCTTGTCGCTCTTGAAACAGGCGCACGCCAGTAGCACCACCAGGAAAGTGCTCAATGAGTTGAGGATTGCCGCCCGTGAACCATCGCTGTGCGACATGCCGACGTAGAAGAAGAAATAGTGCAGCGTGGTGTTCATCAGTGCAAAGGCAAGGAGGAACCACCAGTCTTGCTTGACATCCATCTTGAACGACCGTCCGCTGCTACGGGCAACGGCCAGCACGACCAGACCTGCCGCAGCAAAGCGGATGCCCGCAAAGAGCATCTTGCTGCCTGTCATGTCAGTCGTGATGCCAAAGGCATTGAATCCCACCTTGATGAGCGGGAAGGCCCATCCCCAGGCAATCGCGGCTGTCAGCGCAAACACCGCCACCCATACGGGCCGCTGGAATATGGAAGTCCTCGTCTTCTCCATCTACTTGTATTGTCCTCAATGAAATGGACAGCTTTCAGTCAGCATCCACTACCGTCAATACTACAGGATGCACCGATGCTGTCGTCTGGCATCGGCTCAAGTCCGGCATCCTTGGACGACAAGGTAACGGTGCCGTCTTCCAGCACATAGCATGGAATGCCGACATCGCCTATCCTCTTTGCCTCGTTGAAGGCAGGATGGGAGTCACGCAAATCGAGAAACCGCTTCAGGTTGCTCACATGCTTGCCAATGTCAATCACTTCATAGTTGGGATTACCAACCACCTGCCTTTCCACGTACTCACAATACGGACAGGTCTGCATAACAAACATCTTGATCATATCCTAATAAATCTCAAATTTTGGTACAAAGTTAGTGATAATTCCTCAGATTCCGCTGAAAAAGGGTAATTTTGCACATTATTTAAGATATGCACTGTTATGAGCGATATGGAAGAACAAGGCCGCAAGGTGTCCATCGACATTGTAAAGGCGAACATCTTTGCCTGTGTAATTCTAGTGGTGTCAACCATTGTTTTCTTGGTTCCGTTCTTCTGGATATGGAAGGACAGGAAAACTATTAGTGAGCTATTGGGAGGTCTCGGTGACTGGAGCATCACTTTCCTTCTTGTCCTTTTGGGCATCGTAGTTCACGAACTGATACATGGGCTTACCTGGGCTTTCTTTGCCAAAAGCGGCTGGAAGAGCATCAGCTTCGGTGTGATATGGAAAATGTTGACTCCTTATTGCCACTGCGACGAGCCGATGCGCATCTCAGGCTATATGGCTGGAGCCATGATGCCGTGTGTCATCCTGGGCGTCATCCCGGCCGTCCTTGCCCTCTTTGTTGGAAGCCTTCCCCTGCTTGCTTGGGGAGTATTCTTCATTGCAGCTGCTGCTGGTGACATCTGGATGACGTGGCTACTGACCAAGGAGAATCCGAAGAGCCTTGTACTTGACCATCCTTCCGAGGCTGGTTTCTACATCATTGATGAAGAAACGGAATAATTCCGAATGGTTATGAATATTGAGCAAGAACTTGTATTACACAAGAAGTCATTCCATCAACTAACCACGGATGAGCTGTATGAACTGTTGAGAGTGCGCAGCGAGGTGTTTGTGGTGGAACAGAACTGCGTCTATCAGGACTTGGACGGCGATGACCAGAAGGCTATCCATCTATGGCTGACGCAGGCAGGCAAAACCGTAGCTTTAGCCCGTGCGTGTCCGGCAGGGACTCACATGACGGAAATCTCCATCGGAAGAGTCATCACCACCGAACGAGGTAAAGGCTACGGCAAAAAGATCTTGCTTCATGCCATTGATGCAGCCTCTGAGCATTTCGGTGCGACTCTGATAGACATTGAGGCACAGGAGTATGCCAAAGGTTTTTATGAGAGTGTAGGGTTCAAGCAGTCATCCGGCACCTTTATGCTTGACGGCATCCCACACATCAAGATGACTTGGAGAAAATGAATGGTGTGCGACAATGAAATTTTCATTCTTTTTTTTTACGTCTAACAGACAAAAACAATTAAAAGTAAATGACTATGATACTATCAACAACCCCACAGATTGAAGGTCACACCATCCGCGAATATAAGGGTGTGGTGACAGGTGAAACCATTATTGGTGCCAACGTGTTCAGAGATTTCATGGCAGGCATACGCGACATCGTAGGCGGGCGCTCA
>JAEEGG010004713.1_pt1 | contig 32918 bp, 19 predicted proteins | sample 9134161 | NCBI WGS metagenome assembly JAEEGG01 (sample SAMN16246543, study PRJNA631951) | gut metagenome | biome: gut microbiome; feature: rumen; material: CR-attached | host: Bos | place: Iran: Karaj | collected 2018-10 | reverse complement strand
AGGAAGTGCTCTACCACTGAGCTATAACAGCGAGCGTGAGCGGAAAACGGGGCTCAAACCCGCGACCCCCAGCTTGGAAGGCTAGTGCTCTATCAACTGAGCTATTTCCGCAGAAACATTGAAGTGGGTGGTGATGGATTCGAACCACCGAAGTCGAAAGACAACAGATTTACAGTCTGCCCCATTTGGCCGCTCTGGAAACCACCCTCAATGTTTTTCCTCTTCTCAGTAAGAGCTTTCAGGCCTTTGCCTTGCTCCTCCAGAGCCTCTTGTCGGATTCGAACCAACGACCCCGAGATTACAAATCACGTGCTCTGGCCAACTGAGCTAAAGAGGCTTGCTCTAAGCATCCGCTCCCCGATTTGGAGTCTTATTGTCGGAAAGCGGATGCAAAGGTAGGCATATTTTTTGAATTACCAAAACTTTTCGAGCTTTTTTTTATTTATTTCTCAATTTTTCCTTGAATTTCTGCAGCTGGACCTTCATGGAGTCCACGCAGAGGTCGGTAGATTCTTCAAAAGTGTCGCTAACTTTCTCCACGAACAGGGTTGAGCCTGGGACGGTGATATTGATGCTTACCTCTTTGTTTTGAGCGGTGGCAGGCTTGACTACTTTGCACTGCACCTCTACTTTCTGAATATCTTCAAATGTTTTTTCCAACTTGGCGACCTTCTTTTCGATGAACGCCTGTAACTTCTCGGTAGCGTCGAAGTGAATCGACTGAATCTTGATTTCCATAATTACCTCCTGTTTTTAGTTAAAGGGTAAATATTAATGTTGTTAAGCCCTTGGGTGGGCATTCTTTTATTGTTAGGCCCTTGGGTGGGCATTCTCATATACTTTCTTCAGTTGTTCGAACGTGGTGTGGGTGTAGATCTCCGTGGTTGCCACGCTTTCGTGTCCCAAGAGACGACGGACGCTTTCCAGCCCGGCACCGTTGTTCAGCATCGCCGTGGCGAACGAGTGTCGCAGCACGTGTGGCGAACGCTTCTTCATGGTTGTGGTCCGCGAGAGGCTGTTCTTGACGATCGTCTCCACTTGACGGCGTGTCATGCGGCGCCCCTTGTTGTCCAGGATGAGTGCTGTGTCGAGTTTCAACGGCTGTTGGTCTCGCTCGGTCATGTAGTTTCTCAGCACTTCTGCCAGTTCGTCGCCGAAGGGGACGATGCGCTGCTTGTTCCTTTTGCCGGTAACCTTCAGCTGGTGTGACACGAAGTCGACGTCTTTGTCGTCAAGTCCTATCAACTCTGCCAGTCGGATGCCGGTTTCATAGAATAATATAATTAAGGTACGCGCGCGAAGCTCGGCATAGCTGTCGCCCCACATCTGTGGGAGGTCAATCAGTCGATCCATGTCGGCCTCTCTGACAAAGTGGGGTAGGGGCTTCTGTTTCTTTGGACCTTTCACATTGTGTGCCGGGTCTATGTTGACAAATCCTCTTGCGAGGGCAAAACGGAAAAAGGAACGCACGGCACACAAGCAGTTATTCACTGTTGATGCCATGTCGCCTTTATCCATCATACTCTCCACCCAGTCACGGATGATGTCCGAGTCTACCGACTCCCACAAGAGATGACTTTCTCGATTTTTGAAATACGATTCGAAATGCCTTAGGCTTCGTTCGTAGTTGCGTACAGTCAAGTCGGAACGGTTCCGCTCAAAGCGCAGGTAGTTCAAAAAATCTTCTATAATCATGACGTTGCTTCTCGATTTCGGCAACGAATTTACGGAATTTTCTTTAAACCACCAAATTTTTAACGCACTTTATTATTCTTCGACAGTGCGCAGCTTCTGTACGTATATAGCGTGCTCCATCTTCAGGCGCTTCAGTACAGAAGGTTTGTTGAACTGCTGACGTGAGCGGAGCTCCTTAACAACACCAGTCTTCTCGAACTTTCTCTTGAACTTTTTGAGGGCCTTTTCGATGTTCTCGCCTTCTTTTACAGGTACAATAATCATTTGTTTTTTTTGTTTTAATTCTTTAATTGTTACTATCTGTTTTCTTGCCTTCTGGCATAGGTGCCACGAAAAGCGGGTGCAAAGTTACGACTTTTTTCTTAATCTGCCAAATAATGACGCTTTTTTTTCATTTTAATTTGGTTGTTTGCGTTCTATTTCGTACCTTTGTCCGACAATTTAGCTATTTGTCATGAACATATTCAAGAAAAGAAAGGGCAAGTTGTCTCGCCGCATCACCTGGCGCGTCATATTGATTGTGTCGATTATCAGTGCGGTGATCATGGCTTTGACTCTTGTCTTTGTCTTTGTGGTTTCGATCATCCTCAGCGCCATGCGAGGTCAGTACGTGACAGATGGTATCAGTGGAAGGATGGAGACCATGTTGCGTGCCGTTGAAATTTCTGCTGCGAACAATGTGGCGGAGATTGAAGCCAACTTGGACAGTCCGGAGACCGTGTTTGGCGCCTTGGAGCACGAGTTGCTGCTGAACAAGAAATACTTAGGTTGTTTCGTGGCCTTCGAGCCAGACTATTATAAGAGTCAGGGCCGCTGGTTCGAACCATACGTGAAATATAGCGACAGCACCCGTGTCGTTCGGAGTCAGATAGGCTCTGCCGATCATGACTACCTCAGCCGCGATTGGTACAAGACCGCGATGAAAAAGGGCGTGGGCTACCTGTCTGATCCTTATTACGACCCCGACGGCGGTAGGACGTTGCTCTGCAGCTACCTCATTCCTGTCCACGACAGTCAAGGCCGCAAGGTCGGCGTCTATGGCATCGACCTGAACTTAGAGTGGCTGTTAGAGACTGTCAACGTCGAAGAGAAGAAAGTCAGGAAGATGGAGTTCTTTGAGGACTCTCAGAGCATCGATGACAAGGAGGTCGGCAGTTATTTCTTCATCCAGATCCTCGATGGCAAGGGCAACAAGATTGCCGGTTCCGACTTTGACACGAAGTTGCTGAAGGGTGAACAGAAGGTCGAGGTTGAAGGTCTTGAGATGAAGGACCTGCAGGATACACCTTATTATGTTAATACGAAGCAGCTGGCCTCCACCGACTGGACCTTGATCGTGGTGCAGCATAAGGAATTCGTCTTCATGTGGGGTGAGCTTATCGCCACCATCATGCTGTTTTTCATGGGCATCGGCATCGTCTTCATCTTCTTCTTCATGCGCCGCAGCATCCGCAAGGCCACGAAGCCGTTAGGTTTCCTGTCCGACTCGGCCAAGGAGGTTGCCAAGGGCAACTTCGACACCGAGTTGCCGACGTTCGAACGCCAGGACGAGATCTCCGACCTGCGCGACTCGTTCAGTGCCATGCAGCAGTCGCTGAAGCAGTATGTCGAGGACCTGAAGGTCTCTACTGCCGCAAAGGCGTCGATAGAGAGCGAGCTGAAGGTGGCTCAGAGCATCCAGATGTCGATGCTGCCGAAGACCTTCCCCGCCTTCCCCAATCGCAAGGACATAGACCTCTTCGCTTCGCTGACTTCCGCCAAGGGTGTAGGCGGCGACCTCTACGACTTCTTCATTCTCAACGAGAAACTGTTCTTCTGTGTCGGCGACGTCAGCGGCAAGGGTGTTCCTGCCGCACTCGTCATGGCAGTCACCCGCACACTCTTCCGCAACATCTCGGCCCACACCGATAAGCCGAGTCATATCGTGCATACCATGAATATGAACGTCAGCGAGGGCAACGAGAACGACATGTTCGTTACGCTCTTTGTCGGTGTGCTCGACCTGGCCACTGGCCATCTGAGCTATTGCAATGCCGGTCACAACTCCCCATACGTCAACGGCGTCCAGCTGCCCTGCGACGCCAACCTCCCCGTCGGCGTCATGCCAGGCTGGAAGTACACGGAACAGGATACCAAGATAGATCCCGGTACGACCGTCTTCCTCTATACCGACGGGCTGACCGAGGCCGAGAATGCCGCTCACGAGCTCTTCGGAGAACAGCGCGTCAATGACGTCATTGCCAACTTCGACGATGCTCCCCAGAAACTCATCGAAACGATGACCGCCGCCGTTCATAAGTTCGTCGGCAACACCGAGCAGAGCGACGACCTCACCATGCTGACCATCAAATATAACAAATAATGCTTTAACAACGCAAAAGACTGAAAAACTATGAAGATTAAAGCCGATTACACAAATGCACCGCAGTGGAAGATTCTGACCGTGAAGGCTACACTGCCCGAAGAATTAAAGTGTTTGGACGAGATTGCCCACAACATGTGGTGGGTATGGAACTACGAGGCACGCGACCTGTTCCGTGAACTCGACGTCAGTCTCTACCACGACGTGCGCCACAACCCTGTCATGCTCTTGGAGCGTCTGACCTTTGTCCGTAAACAGGAAATCCTCAAGGACAAGGACCTCATGAAGCGCATCAAGGGCGTCTATGCAAAGTTCCGTAAGTACATGGATGTGAAACCCGACAAGACACGTCCCTCCGTAGCCTACTTCTGCATGGAGTATGGCATCCACTCCGCCCTGAAGATCTATTCCGGCGGTCTCGGCATGCTGGCCGGCGACTACGTGAAAGAGGCTTCCGACTCGAACGTCGATATGTGTGCCGTCGGTTTCCTCTATCGTTTCGGCTACTTCACCCAGAGCCTCTCGATGAACGGCGAGCAGATTGCCAACTACGAGGCTCAGAACTTCGGCTCGCTGCCCATTGAGCGCCAGCTCGATGAGGACGGCAATCCGTTAGTCATCGACGTGCCCTACACCAACTATCAGGTTCATGCCTATGTCTGGCGTGTCAACGTCGGTCGTGTGAAGCTCTACCTATTGGACACTGACAACGAGATGAACTCCGAGTTCGACAAGTCCATCACCCACGCCCTCTACGGCGGCGACTGGGAGAACCGTCTGAAGCAGGAGATCCTGCTCGGTATCGGTGGTATGTTGCTGCTGAAGAAGTTAGGCATCAAGAAGGACATCTACCATTGCAACGAGGGTCACGCCGCACTCTGCAACCTGCAGCGCCTGTGTGACTACATCTCGGAAGACGGTCTGAACTTCAACCAGGCTCTGGAACTGGTACGTGCCAGCGGCCTCTATACCGTCCACACCCCCGTTCCCGCCGGCCACGACTACTTCGACGAGGGACTCTTCGGCAAGTACATGGGTGGCTATCCCCAGAAGCTCGGCATCACTTGGGATGAGTTCATCGGCATGGGTCGCACCAATCCCGACGACCACGGCGAGAAGTTCTGCATGTCGACCTTTGCCTGCAACACCTGTCAGGAGGTCAACGGCGTGTCGATGCTCCACGGCTGGGTATCGCAGAAGATGTTTGCCCCCATCTGGAACGGCTATTTCCCCGAGGAGAACCACGTGGGCTACGTTACCAACGGCGTTCACCTGCCTACTTGGGTAGCTGCCGGCTGGCTGACGAACATTTACGATAAGTATCTCGACCCGGCTTTCATGTCCGACCAGTCGAACGAGGAGCGTTGGAAAGGCATCTACGACTGTCCCGACGAAGAACTCTGGAAAGCCCGCATGGTGATGAAGAAGAACCTGGTGTTCTACATCGAGAAGCAGTTCAATGCCACATGGCTGAAGAACCAGAACGACCCGCGGCGCATCACAAAGCTGGCAGAGCGCTTCAATCCCAACGCGCTGATTATCGGCTTCTGCCGCCGCTTCGCCACCTACAAGCGTGCTCACCTGCTGTTCACCGACCTCGACCGTCTCTCCAAGATCGTCAACAACCCCGAGCGTCCCGTCGTCTTCCTGTTTGCCGGTAAGGCCCATCCCGCCGACGGTGCCGGTCAGGGACTCATCAAGCGCATCTTCGAGATTTCGCAGCGCGACGAGTTCCAGGGCAAGATTGTCTTCGTCGAGGACTATGACTTCCTGCTGGCCCGCCGCCTTGTCTCGGGTGTCGATATCTGGATGAACACGCCGACACGTCCTTTGGAAGCCTCTGGAACCTCTGGCGAGAAGGCCGAGATGAACGGTGTCGTCAACCTCAGCGTGAAGGACGGCTGGTGGCTCGAAGGCTACCGCGAGGGTGCCGGCTGGGCACTCACTGAGAAGCGCACTTACCAGAATCAGGAGTATCAGGACCGTCTCGATGCCGCTACCATCTACAGCCTGTTAGAGAACGAGATTGTACCTCTTTATTATAATAAGGACAAGAAGGGTGTTTCTAAGGGCTGGTGTAAGGTCATCAAGAACTCTATCGCCCAGATTGCGCCTCACTACACCATGAAGCGCCAGTTGGACGACTACTACGAGAAGTTCTACAACAAGCAGGCGAAGCGTTTCAAGGAGATCTCAAAGAACGGCAACCGCATAGCCAAGGATATCGCCCTTTGGAAGGAAACCGTCGCCGAGCGCTGGGACGCCATTGACGTCGTCAGCAGCGAGTGGGACTTCCCCGCTACGGGAGGCGAGACCGGACAGAAGTATCGTCTGAAGTATGTCATCAACGAACAGGGCCTCGACGATGCCGTTGGCCTGGAAAAGGTGGACATCTATACCGACAAGAACGGCGAGGAGCGCATCTTCTCTGTCGAACCGCTGAAGGTGACCAGTCACGAAGGCAACAACTACACCTTCGAGGCTGAGCTGACACCCATGCAGTTCGGACAGTACAAGAGTGCCATCCGCATGTATCCTAAGAACAAGGACCTGCCTCACCGTCAGGACTTCTGCTACGTGAAGTGGCTCGAACTGCCTAGCATGTAAACCATCAAATAAACTACGAGTATGAGTAAGATTAAGACTATCGGCATTCTGACTTCAGGAGGTGACGCCCCTGGCATGAATGCGGCCATCCGCGCCATTACGCGTTCCGGCATCTACAATGGTTTCAGAATCAAGGGAATCTATCGAGGCTACGACGGCCTCATCAAGGGTGAGATAAAGGACTTTACCACTGAGGACGTCTCGGGCATCATTACCCGTGGCGGTACCATCTTGAAGACCGCCCGCTCTATGGAGTTCATGACGCCCGAAGGCATGCAGAAGGCTTACGAAACGTGTCAGAAAGAGGAAATTGACGCCCTCGTCGTCATCGGCGGCAACGGCTCGCTGACTGGCGCTCGCGACTTCGGCATGGAGTTCAACTTCCCCGTCATCGGCCTGCCTGGCACCATCGACAACGACCTCTACGGCACCGATGCCACCATCGGCTACGACACCACGATGAACACCATCATGGAGTGTGTGGACCGTATCCGTGACACCGCCAACTCCCACGAGCGCATCTTCTTCATCGAGGTAATGGGCCGCGACGCCGGCTTCCTGGCACAGAACTGTGCCATTGCCTGTGGTGCTGAGGCCGCCATCGTTCCTGAGGAGGCAACAGACGTCGACCAGCTGGCAGCCTTCATGGGCCGCGGCATCCGTAAGTCGAAGAAGTCGTGCATCGTCATCGTCTCGGAGAGTCCGAAGTGTGGCGCCATGTACTATGCCGACCGTGTGAAGAAGGAGTTCCCGGGCTTCGACGTCCGCGTCTCCATCCTCGGCCACTTGCAGCGTGGCGGTTCGCCGTCGGCCCGCGACCGCATCCTGGCCAGCTGTACTGGTGTAGGCGCCATCGAGGCCATCATGCAGGGACAGCGCAACATCATGGTTGGTGTCCGCAACAACGACATCGTCTATGTACCCTTCAGCGAGTGCATTCGTACCGACAAACGCTTCGACAAGCGCCTGATCAACGTGCTCGACGAACTGAGTATCTAAACGTTCCCACTGCTCAAATCGTTTTAAACAACTATTGCGACGCCACACTTTGCACCTTTAGGTCAAAGAATTAAAACGAATTTCACGAATTATACGAATTATCTGTGCTGTTCGGCATTTGATGATTCGTATATTTCGTGAAATTTGTTGTTAAGCAAGAATAGTTTTTGCTTTTGTGTGATTCGTGATATTCGTTATCAAGAAAGAAAAGCTTATGATAATGTTAAATTCGTTGTCATATAAGAATAGTTCTATCGGGCGATGAGGTAGTACTCCATGCCAGCGGTACGGCGGCGGGCCTCGACGTTGAAACGTGCCGAGTGGAGGGTGGCGCCAATCTTGCGGAAGCTGTCCTTGTCCTCCTGGTAAGCGGCACCGAAGGTCCGCTTCAGCTGGTCGCTGATGGCTTTCGCGTTCAGCCACTGGCCTTGTTCGCTGGCTGCCGGCTTGCGGAAGGCCATCGCCAGCATCTCGTCTAGACTGCTGATGGTCAGGAAGTTGCGGTTGTGCTCGATGAGCTGCTGCTCCTCTTCCTCCGTGGGCCAGTAGGGCTCGCCCTTGGTGATGTCGTTGTTCAGCTGGGCGTAGAGCTGCTGGTAGTTGATGGGCGTCTTGAAGTCGATGGTGCCGTTGATGTTGACGCAGACGAAACGGCGTGAACCGCTGTTGTCGACCAGCGGATGCGCTTCGTTGGTGGTTGCCACGAAGGAGGCATAGCGGCGACGGCTCTGGTAGGCCTTGCCATAGGGTGGGCGATACTTCACCTCGGCCGTGGAGACGAGGTACTTCAACACTACCTGCTGGCGCTTGGTGACGCGGTCGAACTCGTCGAGGTTCAGCAGGGCGAAGGACGACAGTCCGAGATTGAGGTCGGCCTCGTTCTTGAAGTTGATGCTCTCGTTGTAATAGTCGCGCAGCTCGGGCGGCAGCAGGATGCGACAGAAGCTCGACTTGCCACAACCCTGCGGACCGATGAGTAGGGGCACGAGGGCATTGCCGCTGAGCTGGTTCTTGCCACGCCACATGGCCACCATCGAGCGCAGCCACAGCCGGAACATCTGGGGCCACTCCTTATAAGAAGTAGGAACGCGCGAGGCCAGTTCCCCGATGCGGTCGCGACCGTCCCAGGCGGGAAGCGACTCCAAATAGTCGTTCACGGGGTCGTAAAGCTCGATGTCGTCGGAGTTCACGTAGCGACGGATGTCCTTGTCCCAACACTTGATGCCCTGTTCGATGGCACGCATGGTGATGCTGTTGCGCACCTCCTCGGTGAGTTCGTGGAACGAGTAGCCAAGACCCGTTCTCAGGCGGTATTCTGCCACGCCGCGCAGCACGTTCTTACGCAGTTCGTAGTATTCGTTCAGGAAGATGTTGATCTTCTTCATCAGCAGCGTCTCGCTGGGGATGTTCCTCAGCGACAGCACACCCTTGCGCTCCTGATAGCGCTCCTCAGACTTGTTATGATAGGTGTTCTTGAACACTAACCGTATCTCCTCGACGTCCGGATTCTCCACCTGACTGTAGATGGCCAGGCGGGTGGCGATGGCCAACGGCATGCCTGATAGTAGACAGTAGTGTGCCAAACGGTTCAGCAACAGGTAGTTGCGGTCGTCTTCGGCACTCACGCCCTCGACGTCGTCCAACGCCTTCTGGCGGTTGAACTCGAAGATGGTGTTATACGAGTAGCTGGCCCTTTCGCCAGGCACTATCTCATCAGGTTCCATCGTCGAGCGGCGACGGCCCAGACCCTCCTCTAACTTCTTCGTGTCGGTATAGAACAGCAGGGCGTCGGGGTTGTAGTACATCTCCTCGTCGTCACTCATATAGCAGACGTTGGTCAGCTTCGGCTCGCGTTTCTCAAGCGTCACACCGAGCTGGGCGTTATAAGCAAGACGAGCCTTCTCATATAAATTAAGGTGGAAGTTCTTGATGTCACCCTCCGATTTCGGCAATTTCACTTGGAGCCCCTTGGTGTCACCCTCCGACTTCTGCAGTTTGCCGTTGGCCAGTGCGCCGCGGCAAACGATTTTCACGCTGCGACCGCTGACGCCGATGAACGCCATCAGCGTCTGAGGCATCAGTCGGGCATTGCTCATGACGGCACGCGCCTCGTCGTAGTCCGACAGGTTCTCCACCTCAAGCAGCACCAGGCCCGTATAGGCCTGCACCGTGCGCTCCTCTTTCTGCTTCTTCATCAGCGCTGAGAAACAGATGCGGGGCACGTTGCGGGCAACGGGTGTCTCAGGATCCACCCCCGACTCCTCGATGCGACGAATCGACGGCAGCGCACAGTACTGTCTCAGTTCCTGCGCTGCCGTCCTGTATTCGCCAGTACGAATGCTCGTCGCAACGTCGTCCAAACTGACTGCACGAAGCGACACGACATTCCGCGTGTTCTTCAGGATGGTTACTTGAGGTTCCAAATTATTATCGAGTCGATCTTGAGTATCAATTTTGTCTATTATCTTTTTCTCCATAGTCTAATTGGTTTCAGTTATACGCCGCAAAGGTACAAAAAAGAATCGAAATCACAAAACATTTTCAAAATTAATTTTTATCAATTTTTACCTACATACCTACATTACATTTATAATCACTTGTTTATCAATAAGATAGCTTATGTAGGTTACCTACATTTTTCTACATTTACCTACATAAAAATGCTGTTTGTCCGAATATTTCTAAATACAAATTTCTCAAAAACTTGCTATTTTTGCGAAATTTCTGCATGACAAAAATCAGAAAATTCGACTTCTTTTTACCAAAAACCACGACACTTTCCTTCAGAAATCACGGCAACTTCTTACGGAAATCACGGCAACTTCTTGCGGAAATCACCTAGAAAAGTTATGGAAATCACCTAGAAAAGTTGCAGAAATCCTTAGGAAAACTGAAGGAAATCACGTAGAAAAGTTGAAAAAGACATTAGGAAAAATACGGTCAAAACCATGAATGTAAGTGAATGTAGGTAAATGTAGGTAACCTACATAATATAATCTACTAATAACCAATTACATAACCTTCATTATGTAGGTATGTAGGTAATTTCTATTTTTCAAAATTCTTTTTGAATCATTTTTATGCAGTGTAAAATAAAATGGTATCAAATCCTGATACCATTCTATATAATCTGAATATCTTCTTTTGCGATGTACTCCGCCATGCGGTTGAGTTGTAGGCATTGTTCGCGTGAGATCGTCTTTCGCCGCTGCTGATACTCCCACGGGCTGATTTGCAGGAGCCTGCCTTCAGAACAAGCGCTGAAGGACTCCCCAGAGGGCTTGTGTAGTTCAGGGAAACCGTGTTCACGAAGCAGAATTAGTCGATAGCCCTTGTCCATCGCTTCGCGCATCACCAATTTCTCGCGGGGTGCTATGGCTGCGCTGATGAGCACGCCGCCACGGCTGGCCAAAGCCAGCCACTGTTCCTTCAGCTCGGCATACTTCGCATCATCGTAGGCACCGTGCACGATGACCGCCGCCCGTTCAGGAACCGTCAGCAGGAAATGGTTGCCATATATCTGACACGACGTCCACTCCCCGATGCAGATATTCCGCCGGACGGAGAAGTAGTCAGGGTGCTGCCGTTTGACAGCCAGCCGTCGCGGGTTGTCATGCAGGTATTGGAACCACCGTTCCAGCTCGCCTGCCCCCTCTAGGATGTGGTCATTGTAGTTACGGGCGAAAAGAAAGCCCGACTTCCTCGCCTGCGCCTCGCTGGTTTGCGCTCCGCTGGTCTGCGCTCCGGCCGTCGTCGCTCCTCCCGCTGTCGCCCTGCTCGCTGTCGTTTCTCTTTGCTGCAACACTGTTGCAGCATAGCCCAACTCACGGAAGGCCTTGTTGCAGCCCGCCTTGAAACCCTTGAGCACCATCCCTAAGGGCTGGTCCATCTGCTGCGTGACGAAAAGGATCCCATGCAGATGGTCAGGCATGAGCTGCAGCGCCAAAGGGCGCACCTCGGGATAAAATAGGGGAATGGACTGCCAGCAGCGCTCTACCTCCTGCCCCAGGGCCGTAGGAACTACCCTCGGAGCATCGGGACTGCCCTCGGGAGCATCGGCATCACCGACGAGCGTCCCTAACAGAGGCTGCCGTCCTTCCACCGTCATCGTGACGAGATAGACACTCCGCGCCTCGTAGTCGTGCCCAACGCGGCGGCGGAGCATCGACGGCACCGTCTCACCGGCAAAGGCCTTATGTTTTTCAAACGCTTCCCAATCCATAGCACTTACTCGTGATGATACTAAAAAAACTTACTCGAGATGATACTTAAATAGAGGTACACGTACCTTAATTATATATGGGGTGATTAGAAATAATTATATATATGGTGGTTAGTAATAGTTTGTTTTAATTAAAGGAGACGGTGGCGCCGGAGGAGGTGACGCGGAGGGTGGTGCGGGCGCCGATGGGCATGGGGAAGTTCTTGAGGTGGCTGTGGCCGACGGGGAAGTCGTAGCAGACGGGGATGTCGTAGTGCTGCAGGTATTCGTGGAACATGGCGTTCATGTCGTCGAAACCGCATTCGGGATGTTTGTATTTGGTGAACTGTCCGACGATGATGCCCTTGACGTGCGACATCAGACCTCGCACCTCAATGTTGTGCAGCATGCGATTAACCTTCATCATCGCCTCGTCGGTGTCTTCTACCATTAGGATGATGTCGGGGAGCGTCAGCGGGTCGAAGTCGGCCCCAGCCAGTCCGTGGAGTACCGACATGTTGCCGCCCACCAGGATGCCTTCTCCCTCTCCGGACTGGTTCAGCGGGTGGTGTGCTATGCGGTATGTCGGCAGTTTTCCCAGAAGCATGTCCCTCAACGTCCGGCTGACGGTGTCTTTGCCCTCATACTTCGCTATGGCGTGACACATGGAACCATGAATGCCAACGTTTCCCGCCACCGCCTCCGCATTCAACAGGGCGGTGATGTCAGAGAATCCGATGATGAGTTTGGGGTATTGCCGCAACGTATCGAGTGGCAAGCGGCATAGAAGCTGTACGGCACCGTCGCCTCCCCGGCTGCACATGATGCCCTTGACGGAGGGTGTCCTTAACGCCCAGAGCAGGTCGTCAAGTCGCTGGTCGATGGTTCCTGCAAAACCGTGGTATTCTTCCAGCGCGTTAGTTCCCACCACACATTTGTAGCCCCACGATTGTAGCGTCCGCATGCCGCCAGTCACCGTCGCCGAGTCCGTAGAACTTGACGGGGAGATGATGGCTATCGTGTCACCCTGCTGCAGGAACTGTGCCCAAGCGCCCATTGCTATGCAGCATAGCCATAGTGTGAAGATGCAACGGTACAAGAATAAAAAAATTAAAAGAATAAAAAGGGACGGAGGTTATTCGTCAGGGAAGAGGCTTAGCTGACCAGTGAGCTCGTCGAAGACCTGCTGCTGGCTCTTGCCGGCATCGGGGTCGAGGTTCTCTTCTTCCTCTTCGTCAGTAGCCTCTGAGGGTTCTGTCGGTTCAGTAGGGAAGCGCAGGGGTTCGAGTTCGGTGATGCTCTCAACCTGCCACGTGGTGAGGCGCTTGCCCTTGGCCTTGAAGCCCTTGACGGCAATGAACTGCTCAGCGTCTATCTCCTCGCTGCCGCGGAAGGCATCGGCCCCGCCGTAGGTCACCTGGAGGCGTGGATAGTAGGTGTCTGTGAGCAGGATTTGCTGTGAATTGGGATTCTCGCCGAGGTAGTTCTGCTTACGCTTGGTGGCCTCCATAAGGAAGCGCTTCAGATAGGGATAGCCCTGATTGTCAGCATCGTAGAGCACGCAGCTCCACACCTTGTCGGCGTCGTACTTCTCCAAGCGGTCGATGTTGTCCTCGAAGTGGACGTTGGCGTCGAAGCCCGAGAGGTAGTAGTCGCCATTCTTGAGGACAACGAGTATCTGGTCGCCGTCGTTGAACTCGCCGAGCAGACGTCCGTGCTCGTCGTAGTTCAGGCGGTTAACGTCGGGGTCGTACCACACCTTGCGGCCTCCGAGTGTGGAGTGGCCGTGACTCTTCAGTCCGATGCGGTGTACCTGGAACTTTGTGAGCAGGTTGCCCTTGGCGGCGCGTCCCTTGATCATCACCTCCGAGAAGTCCTTGTCGAAGAAGATGCGCTTGAGCTTGGGAGCGGGATCGAGTGTGACCTTAATGATTTCCGCCTCACCGTTGGGGTTGGCAGTAAAATAAAGTACGCGCGACCCCTCTGTGCCTGCCGTGATGTCGTACTCTCGGTCGCGGGTGATGGCCGGGACATTGAAGCGCTTGATGTAGTAATAGCCCTTGCGGCCGTCACGATAGACGGCGTTATAGATGGTGCGCTGGTCGTTCTTCTTGAAGACGCCGAGCCACATGACGTTTTTGCCGACAAACAGCTTGTCGGCCACACGGACCACCTTGAATTTGCCGTCCTTGTAGAAGATGATGATGTCGTCGATGTCGGAGCAGTTGCAGACGAACTCGTCCTTCTTCAGTCCTGTGCCGATGAATCCGTCCTGGCGGTTGATGTACAACTTCTGGTTGGCCTCGACGACCTTGGTGGCCTCGATGGTGTCGAAGTTGCGCAGTTCGGTGAGGCGCGGATGGTCCTTGCCGTATTTGTTCTTCAGGAACGTGAACCATTGTGCCGTCACCTCTACGAGGTTGGCCAGTTCGCGGTCTATCTCTTCGATCTCTGCTTTCAGACGGGCCATCATTTCCTCAGCCTTGTCCTTGTTGAACTTCAGGATGCGCTGCATCTTGATTTCCAGAAGTCGCAGGATGTCGTCCTTTGTCACTTCGCGAATCATCTGTGGATAGAAGGGTGTCAGGCGGTCGTCGATGTGCTCGCAGACGCTGTCGATGTCGGGAGCCTGCTCGAACTTCTTGTCCTTATAGATGCGTTCCTCGATGAAAATCTTCTCCAGCGAGGCGAAGTGCAGCTGTTCCAGCAGTTCGCCCTTGCGGATCTCCAGTTCCTGACGGATGAGGTCCTTGGTGCGGTCCACCGAGTGGCGCAGCACGTCGCTGATGGTGAGGAACTGCGGCTTGTTGTCCTCGATGACGCAGCAGTTGGGCGAGATGTTGATTTCGCAGTCGGAGAAGGCATAGAGGGCGTCGAGCGTCTTATCCGACGATACGCCAGGAGCCAGCTGCACCTGGATTTCGACGTTGGCCGCCGTGAGGTCTTCCACATGGCGGGCTTTGATCTTGCCCTTGTCGATAGCCTTCAGGATGGAGTCGATGAGCGTCTCGGTAGTCTTCGAGTACGGAATCTCACGGATGACGAGTGTCTTCTGGTCCAGCTTCTCAATCTTCGCACGAACCTTTAATACACCGCCACGCTGGCCGTCGTTGTATTTCGAGACGTCGATGCTGCCCCCCGTGGGGAAGTCGGGATAGAGGTGGAACTCCTCGCCGTGCAGGTAGCTGACGGCGGCATCGCAGATTTCTACGAAGTTGTGTGGCAGGATCTTGGAGCTAAGTCCTACGGCAATGCCTTCGGCACCCTGCGCCAAGAGTAGCGGATACTTGACCGGTAGCGTGATAGGTTCCTTGTTACGGCCGTCGTACGACATCTGCCACTCCGTCGTCTTGGGGTTGAACACGGTGTCGAGTGCAAACTTCGACAGACGTGCCTCGATGTATCGTGGTGCGGCGGCCTTGTTGCCCGTCAGGATGTTACCCCAGTTACCCTGCGTGTCGATGAGCAAGTCCTTCTGTCCCATCTGCACCAGCGCATCGCCGATGGAGGCGTCGCCGTGAGGATGGAACTGCATGGTGTGGCCCACGATGTTGGCCACCTTATTATATCTGCCGTCGTCCATGCGCTTCATGGAGTGCAGGATGCGGCGCTGCACGGGCTTCAGGCCATCCTCGATGTGCGGCACGGCACGTTCCAGGATGACATATGAGGCATAGTCGAGGAACCACGACTGGTACATGCCGCTGAGGTGGTGTACGGCAGCAGCGTCGAAGCGGTTCACGGGCTTGTAGTCGGAATGGGATTCTGAGGTTTCTTGGGTCTCTGTGGTTTCTGAGGAACTGAATTCCTCAGCACTCTGTTCCTGTATATCGTCTCTTGTTTCGTCGTCCATAGGATGTAGTTATCGGTTTTATTTCGTGCAAAGATACAAAAAAAACTTTGAACTTTAAACTTTGAACTTTGAACTTTATGATTTGTTAATATGCGGAATATCCTTTGAACTTTGTCTCGAGCTTACTCGCTTCGACGTCGAAGAACTATTTCTCCTTAGCGTGTGAGTGAGAACTTCAAGGAGAGTCCGAAGTCGCGTGTGGTGGTAGGATAGCTGCTGGCGGAGAGCAACGGCGTGTTTGTCTGGCGGTCGTAGTAGAACGACATCGTTAGGAGGCGCGACAGGGTATAGTCGGCCATGAAGGAAATCTTCAGGGCACGGTTGCCGCTGCTGGCCGACGACGTGCGGCTGGCAATGTCGCGAGTGATGGCGGCCTGGTCGCGAAGCGTCAGGTCGAGACGCATGTTCAGGTCGTGGTTGACACCACGCGATTTACTACTTGACGATTTACTACTTGCCGATTTCTCTTCATCGGCGGCTTTCTTGCCCTTACCGCCCTGAGCCTTCTTAATCTTGCGCGAAGCACCGCTGCCGAAGATGTTGAAGTCAGTCAGCTTATAGCCTAAGCCAATGACCCAGTCGTTGCTGCGAGTTTCGTTGATCTGTACACTGGTGGTCGAGAGGGCCAGGGTGCGTGAAGTGCGGTACTCACACTTGATGGTCATGCTGTTCTGCAACGTGACATCGGCGCCCAACAGGGGCGAGAAGGACTCGTTGATGCTGACCGTCGGCACGTTCCAGCCCAGTACAGACGTCGTAGCGCTGCTGGTCGTATAGGAACCGATGGAGAGGATGCTCTTGTAGGCGTGGTTGAGGTTGACCGACTTGAAGCGCTCCTGGAACCACGTCAGCTTCGAGAGTCCTGAGTAGCGCAACGTCCAGTTGGGCAACAGGCGTGTCAGGGCTGGGAAGAAGTCGAGCTTACCGCCTCCGCTGCCAGTATAGGAGTCGATGAAGGCCGGAATGATGACGGCGGCGCTGAGCTGATCCACTTGCTCGCCATAGGCAGCCGACGCCTTAGCCTGGAACTCGGGCAGGGCATCGCAGAAACGGTCGAAGACGGCTGAGGGATATCCGCTATTGGCGTCGCCCATCGACTCGAAGGCCGATGACAGCGAGATGGTCGTCATCGTGAACGAACCGCTTTGTGTTCGCGGCATACCCTCGTACTGATATTGTATGCTGTGGGCCTTGGTCTCTGTACGAGAGGCGTTGAGGTCTATCTTCAGGTCGCGCAGAGGTTCCACGACGGCACGCAGCTGGAGGTCGGAGGTGGACTGTGTGGCGGCAGGTGTCGAGAGACTGTCGCTGAGCCAGCCGTTGTTGCGGGCCTTTTCGAGATAGCCGTCGTCGATGAATCCGAAGGCAAAGTCCAGACCTGGAGCCATTACGCCACCCGTACGCTGTCCGAAGGCGTCGCCGATTCGTGGCATGAAGCCTGACATCGAGAGGGAGTACTGGTTGCGATAGGTGAGTCCGATGCTACGCACCATCATGAGTAGACGTGCTGCTGACTGTGTGGGCTTGTACCACCACTGGTTCTCCGAAGGTGTCTTTGGCGTGACGGAGACCTTGATGGATACACTATCTTTGTTCTTGATGAGAATCTTGTTCTCGTCCACCACCTTATATTTAATAGGATAGGACTTGCCGTCCTTGGTCTTGGCGGTGACGATGAGGCGCTTCGACTTCTTGTTGTGGGCGATGGTGAAGGTGGTGTCGGGCTTCAGCACCAGTTCCTTCTGGAAGGTATTCTTGTTTTTGGGCAGGGCGTCCTTGGAGGATCCGCCAGACGCTCTTTTGGCGTCCTTGCCGTCATTGTCCTTTCCGTCCTTGGAAGCCTTGCCGTCCTTGTCCTTGCCGTCCTTATCTTTGCCGTCTTTGTCTTTTCCATCTTTGTCCTTGCCGTCCTTGTCCTTGCCCTTGGCAGTTTTGGCTTTGGAATTCTTCTTCTGATCCTTTTGGATGGCTTTCTTGAAACGCTCGTTGGCCTTCTTCAGGAAGGGGAAGTGGTTGTAGAGTGTCTCCATGTTCAGGTTGCCGTTGATGTTCAGCTGACGGTTACTCGAGATGTTGTTGCCCAAATCTGTTCCTTCGTTGGTCCGTGTGCCACGTGTCCAGTTATAGGAAGCGGTGTAGTTGGCGTCAGCAGACAGCCAGTCGAGGATGGGTATCTTGTTCAGGGGCACTTGATAGGTAGCGTTGAAGTTCTGACGATAGTTCAACGGCGAGCCTAAGTGCTTGATGCTGTTCCAGACGGAGTCCTTCCACGCTTCGTAACGGTCGGGGTAGAGGTCCTTGTTGATAGGTCTTGAGTCGTAAGGTTCCTCAATCTCGGCCTGTGTGCCTGACTGGAAGTTCATGTGGAGGTTCTTGGTGAGGTCCCAGCGCAGGGTGAAGTCACGGTTCCACAGGAACTGCGAGCTCCACGTAGCAGGAACCTTTGCTCCGCCGAGGTCGTCCATATCACGTTCCTGCATCTCGGAGTAGTTGCGCGAGATTTCCGTGTTGAAGGTGATGTTCTGCGGTAGCCAGTTCAGTCCGATGGCCTTTGGCAGTTGCATCCACTTCGACTTTGACTTCGACTTCTTGAATGGTTCCCAAGCCTTATAGACTGGCGTATAGGAATAGTTGAAGGAGCCTCGCCACTGGTCGTCCTTCTCATAGACGATGGTCTCGCCAGAGCTGTCCGAATGGCGACTGCTGTAGGAGATTGAGAAGTTGGCTGGGTCGTAGGGCATTGGGTGACGCTTGGTCTTGATGCCCATGCGGACGTTCGACAGCGAGAAGTTGGTCGTCGTAGTCTTGGTGACGGCAATGCTCTCGATGCTGTCCCGTTCGTGCTGGTCGACGACGGCATCCAGCGCATCGTCCAGATTCATATCGGTGTCCAACGGATTGTACTTTGGCCGCTTCTCCTCTTTGGTAACGGAGTAGTAGAGGGGTGCCGTGACCTTCAGCTTGTCAGGGAAGAACTTACCCAGCTCGAAGTTCGTGTTTACTGAGTAGGTCTTGTAGTTGTCTGTGGTGCGTTGTGCAACGCCCTCCTCGAGTCCGCCGAAACCCTCTGTGATGATTTTTCCCGTAAGATCGACGCGTCCGACGTCAGAGAGCTGTACGTTCAGGTTTCCTGATGCCGCCCAGCCTCCGCTGTTGTTGACATCCTGCAGGCGCAGTTCGTTGACCCACACCTCACCGCTCTTGACGGCGCCAGTCAGGTTGCGCACACCAATCATCATGGTCTTGACCTCACCCAGAGTGGGATTACCCATGATGGTTATCTTGTTGTTCTTGTTGTCAGGGTCGTAGTCGGAATACTCCGTCGTGTAGCTGGCCGTTCCTAAGGAGCGTGCCTTGTTGCGCGCCTTCTTCAGCTGGGTGAAGAGGCTGAGGTCGATGTCGAGCATGTTCTCCTTAGGCCACACGGCTCGGCAGTCGTCCATGTTGTACTTGTTGTAGTCGTTACGGTCGGGCGTCAGCTTCAAGGGAATCAGATACTCGTAGTAGTTGTTGCGGTAGTCGCTACCAAAACGGACGAATACTGCCAGCTGGTCGTCACCAAGAGCCGTATCGTCGTCAATGATGTGGTTGGCGTGAACGAACATCTGGATGTGCTTATACTGACGGAGATCGAGGGTCGAGGTGCGATAGACAGCCTTCGACTCGCCCTTGCTCAGTTTCTTGGCCATGATGCAAAGCGCCTGTTCGTTAGCCTCAGTGAGCTGGGGCTGCGAGGGGTCTGTGACACGTGAGATGCCTGGCGGCAACACGTAGTTGACGGGCTGGCGGTCGTTGTTCTCCTCGATGTTCACGGCGCTGACTTCTATCGTGCCGCTGTTCGAGGCTCCTGTGAGTTGCTGGTCGTAGATGCGCCACTCGCCACGTACCAGGTCGAGACTGCCGAAGCGCAGGACGATAGGCTTCTTGAACTGTGTGAGGAACATACGCATGAAGCGGATGCTGGAGAAGTCGCCGATGCCTCCAACTCGTTCGTCATACTGATTGAGCGGTATGCGGAACTGGTACCACTTGACGGTCTCCTTCTTGCCGTTGCGCAACGAAGCGGTATGCTCGCGGACGTCAGTAATGAAGTTATGGCCTAAACGCAGGTCTTCAGGACGGATGCTGACCTTGTACTGGAAGTAGCGCTCGTACTCGTTCAGCGTGAAGTCCTGGTTGATGTCCTCGACGTCAGGATAGGTCTTGTACGACGTGTCGTAGCCCTCAGTCTGTTGGTCGCTGTCAGGCGAGTTGCCCTGTGGCATGTTGACACGCTTGTAGCGTTCCAAAATGCTGGCCTTGCGAGCATCCAGGTCACTTCCGCGATAGTAGTGGTAGTTGTCGTTGGCGGGGTCGTTGTTCCAGGCGGCTCGCAAACTGTCGTTGACGTTGATGCCTTTTAGGAAGTTGGCGTAGGCAGGGTATGAGCGCTCCTCCTGGTCGTTCAGACCGTTGAGTCCGACGTCCTGCAGTGCTCTGGAACCTGAGGTTGTGGCGAAGGCGTAGGTCTGGGTTGCCTGAACGGGAATCTTACCCCAGGCCGTGTATGAGAATGTGGAGGTGCCGTCGACGGGCATACCACTCTCGTAGAACTTCTTGCCGTCGCGGAGGATGTCCTCGCTGACCTCGCCGAGGTTGATATAGAGGTCTCCACCGTATTCGGAAGCATCGGGCTCCTGGGAACTATAGATAAACGGGTCGAGCATCCAGAACTCGATGTACTCGATGTTGGCCGCCTCGAAGTCGTTGGTATCCAGCTTACGCATCATACCACCCCACTTCTGCAACGGATTGCGCAGGGTACCGTCGAAGTTGATGTCTGTTGACAGGTTATACGGTCCACGCTCCTCAGGGTAGTAGGCCAGGTTGAGGATGCGCAGGGTATTGGTGGCACCGCTGTATGTCGATTGGTCGCGGTTGGGATAGAGCTCGCTGACATAGACGGCACGGACGTAGTGGTTCGACAGTTGGTCGAGGTCGCTCTTGATGTGGCTGGGCGTCAGACTGCTGGAGCGCAGGGTAAAGATCTGGTCAATGTCGTACCAGGCGAGCAGGGAACGGTTGAAGCTGCTGGTGACGGAGTCTTTGTCAGCATATTCCTGGAACATCGTCGGCACGCTGGAGATGACCCACGCCTTGGGTTCCTGGACGCTGATAGGGCTGGTGGCGTTCTCGAAGTCATCGATGTACGAGGCATTGTCCTGCGTTCCGCTGGCCGTTCCGGCTATGAGGTGTGCAAACTCACCCTTGAAGGTGATTTGTGACGGCTGCGTACAATGCAGCAGGGGCAGGCGGTCCAGCATCTTCGTCAGCCACTGGCTCTCCGTCTTCCAGTTCAGGTTGACGCCCCACAGGGTGTTCTTCAACGGTTCCGAACCCATTGTCACCTTCGACGTCAGGGCCTGTTCCGACAGGTGTTGCAGGGTACCGCCCAGTTGGAAGTTCTTGGAGAAGTCGTACTCCCAGTTCAGTCCGACCATCGTCTTGCGTTGCATGCCGTATTCGGTGTTTGACTCGAGGGACACGCTTACATTGGTACCTGCGTCGATGATGCTTTGGTTGAGGATGGTGACCTCGCCGGCTGAGTAGTCGACGCTATAGTCGCTACCCTCAGTGAGTTCCACACCGCCTGCGGTAACATGTACAGAACCCTGTGGCACGTTGTAGGCTCCTAAGGAAATGACGTTGGCCGACGTGCCCTTGAACTGACCCACCAAGAGGTATTTGTTCTTGTCCGTCATCTGCTTGGCGGCCGTCCGCGTGGTGTCGTAAAGTTCCTGGAAGGTGTATTTCCTCGCGGCTTCCTCCGTCATGCCTCGGCTCAGGAGGAAGTTCTTCAGCGTGGCGCCGAAAGGTTCTGCCGACGGGAAGAAGACGCGTCCGTTCTGTACTGTATAGCCTTCCACAAAGTCGAAGTAGCCGTTAGGGTAGGGCTTGTTGTTGTTGTCCAAGCGGTCGCAGCCCAGTCCGCGCAACAGGATGACGTCCTTTGCCTGCTGTTCTGGTATATAATTAAGGTACACGCCCGCGGTATCACTCTGGAACTTGATGTCCAAGCGGAACTTTGTCTTCTCGACGTTCGACGCCAGGTAATAGACGTTCTTCATCATCAGCGGCCAGTTGACCTGCTGAGGGTTGTTCGACGTATTCTTCAGTGCCTTGACGTAGATGGCTTCGCCAGCGGCAGTATGGTTAGAGGCAAACTCACCTACCTGATAGGTGCGTCCGCCGTAGGTGTATTCGTAGGCAACGGCCAGTACCTGGTCAGTCTGTAACGCCGTCTTCAGCGAGATGTAGCCCAAGGATGCGTTCAGTGTATATTCCGACGACGTCAGCAGGCGTGCGGCAGACAGCTTTTCATAGTCCCTGCCGCCTAAGAATTCGCCCTCCAATACGGCTGATGTCTGGTCTGGGTTACGGGCGCCGGCATAGGTAGTTGTCAGAGCGTCGTACTCGCTGTTGGCATCGTTTGAGGGCAAGGCCGATGTCGATGAAGGTGCGCCCCATTGTGGCGAACGGCTTTCAGCGAGGTCGGCCATCGCGATGACGGTACGGGTGTTCTGGGTGGTTGCCGACTTGTTGGTTACCCAGACCTCGATGCGGTTGATGGTGATGCCGCTCAGGATGTTGGGCAGTTGAGACATGGCGGCGTCGTAATGTTCGCGGAAATAGGAGGCGAGGAAGAAGTGGCGGTTTTCCTCGTAGTCGGCGACGTTCAGTTCAAACGGCGTCATCTGCGTGCCACCTTTCGACGAGACACTCTTCGTCGTTGAGTTCTTTCGTGAGAGGACGGTCTGCAACTTCAGCTTGCCGAACTGCAAGTCTGTGCGCACGCCGAATAGGCTCGTGGCACCTTTGGCCAGCGAGTTATTGGAGGGGAAGGTGACGTTGCCCGCCTCGACGAGTTTGATGATTTCGTCCTCTTTGCCCTCATAGCGCAGCTTCAGGTTCTTGGTATCGAAGTCGAAGGTGGCGTCAGTGTTGTAGTTCAGCGACATATTCACCTTGTCGCCCACCTTACCCGTCACGTTCAGGTTGATTTTCTCGTCGAAGTCCATCGCCGTCGTCTTACGATTTCGCTCGGGTAGGGAGGGGTTGTCGATGTCCTTCAGCGTCATACCGAGCTTTAGCTCTGCCGTACCTTGCGTCTTAATGCGCACACCGCCAGGTCCGAAAATCTTCTCGGCCGGACCCAGGTCGAAGTGCATGTCAGTAAACGAGAACTTCTCCTGACCTTTGGCTTTGACGTTTTCAGCATCCTTTTGACGGAAGAAGGCCTCTCGCTCCCTGCGTTCACTCCACTGGCGATACTCCTCGGGAGTCATCAGGATGGGCGTGTTGATGTATGAGTCGCCGATTTTCGAGCCGATGCGATAGACGTTCAGCGAGTCGTCATATTCCACTTCCTGCTTGATGTTCTCAGGCATCTTCAGGTCAACAGCCGACGAGTCCAGGTCGGCCACCTCTATCGGTGCCGTAGGCTGTACGCGCCAGCGGGAAGAAACATTTTCAACGGATGCGGTGTCGTTGGCCTGCCTGTTGTTGCGTGGACGGTTATCCTGCGGTGGAATGGCCAAAGCTGTGAGACACAATAGGACAATGAATAGTGGTGCGACCTTTTGCATATGTCGCATCAACCTGTTTGTCATTATCTTATAATATCTCATCGTCTCTGTTTTCAACTCTATCTACTCCCCCTCCCTTGTGGAGGGGGTGGGGGGTAGGCCTATTTTATCTGCTTCAGCGCCAGTTTCACCACTTGTTCGACGGGCAGGTCGGGCTGGTCTTTCAGGATGGCCACGACGACCTTCTGCGTCGGTGCAGGAGCAAAGCCCAGCATGGTAAGTGCAGCAACGGCTTCATCACGGACACCATTATCGACAGGTGCTGACACACTGCCTCCTGCTGGAATCTCGTCGGCAATGCCTAAGGCGACAATCTTGTCCCTGAGGTCGACGATGATGCGCTGAGCCGTCATCTTTCCGATGCCCTTGATGCCCTTGATGAGTCGCTCGTCGCCACGACTGATGGCGCCACAGAGTTCGCTAACGCTCATCGAAGAGAGCATCATGCGGGCCGTGTTCGTTCCTACGCCGCTGACCGTGATGAGCAGTTCGAACATCTCGCGCTCCTTTTTCGAGACGAAGCCGTAGAGCACGTGAGCGTCCTCGCGGATGGCCTCATAGACGTACAGCTTGACGTCCTTCTCCGACCTGTGCTCAGAGTGTGACGTCGAGAGTTTTCCTTGTATGGCCGAGTACGTGGTCAGCGAAATGTTCAGCCCATAACCTACGCCTGCGGCTTCGACCGTAGCTAATGCCGGGGTAAGCTCCGTCAGCTCACCCTTGATGTATTCTATCATAGTCTTACCAATTTTGTATATATACAACTTTATTAACGCTGCCAAGTCCCGATTTATTGTATTCCACCATGAAAAAAGACGTACAAAAAAGGGGTTGCGCCGCAACGCAACCCCTCATTCTTCATCTTTATATTTATACCAAATGCTCGATGAGATCGGCACGCTCGCCTGGCAACATGTCGATGACGGGAATCTCCACCATCGTGTAGCAACCGGGTTGCAGGCGCATCGAGGCACGGGCCACGTTGACCAGCACCTGACCCGTCAGAGCCGGATTGTTGATCTGCATGTTGAACTCTAAACGCTGGTTCTGAGTCTGTCCGCTGACACCCTTGCGCACCAGGTTCACGCCGTGACCCATATCGCGGACGTCGTCGACGCTCTCAACTTGGAAGACGTGTGTCTCGTCAGAGGCAAAGTAGGGGTCGGCCTTGATGTCCTTCGTCACCTGCTCCAGCGTGTAGCCGTCCTCTAACTCTACATATACCATGCGGCGATGGATGCCCTCGCCCAGGGGAATGGTCATCGACAGGGCGTTCTTCACGCCAGCCTTCGAGCGAACGCAGACGGAGTGGCCCATCGACATACCAGGGCCGAAGTTGGTGTAGCTTAGTCCCTTAGGAGCCAGACTCTGCATCAGCGTGCGCACAATGCTGTCTGAGCCTGGATCCCAACCAGCGGCGATGACGCTGACGGTGTTTGTCTCCTTGTTGATGGCCATCAGGCGCTCACGATAGCCGCGGATGTTGGTGTGGATGTCGAACGAGTCGACGGTATTGATGCCCAACGGCAGAATCTGCTTGGCAAACTCCTCACACGAACGGGTAGGTGTGGCAAGGATGGCGACGTCGACGTCCTTCAGTTCCCTGATGTCCTTCACAACCTCATACTGTGCCAGTTCTGCGGGTTTGCCCTCGGCACCCTGACGGCGCACGATGCCTGCGATTTCAAAGTCTGGCGCGGCCTCCAAGGCCTGCACGCTGTACTTTCCAATGTTGCCGTAACCTACTACGGCGGCTCTGATTTTCTTCATCGTCCTTAAAAGTTTATTTGATGTAATATTTCACTTTTTCTTATGTGTCACTGCTTATTAAATGACACTTTTTCGAGCTTTCTGCGTGCAAAAGTACACTTTTTCTTTGAATTACGTGACATTTTGCCAGATTTTTTATCAAAAAAATATTAAGACAAGCTTAGTCCGTCCTCGTCCCTATACATTAATATACTGAGGGAGAGAAAGAAAAGACGTCACAGAGGCGTTAAAAAATGCAAGAAGTGACGTTGTTTAACTCCCTTTAACTCCATTAACTCCTTTAACTCCATAAAAAGTTGTACCTTTGCAGCCGCTTAAGGAATTGAAAATAGAAAATTTTAATTGATATGGCACAAGAAGATGTTTTTAAAAAAATCGTGAGTCATTGCAAGGAGTACGGTTTCGTGTTTCCTTCGAGTGAGATTTACGACGGTCTGGGCGCTGTGTATGACTACGGTCAGAATGGCGTGGAGTTGAAGAATAATATTAAGCAGTACTGGTGGAAGGCTATGACGATGCTTCACGAGAATATCGTTGGTATCGACTCGGCCATCTTCATGCACCCGACGATATGGAAGGCTTCTGGCCACGTGGACGCTTTCAACGATCCATTGATTGACAACCGCGATTCTAAGAAGCGCTATCGTGCCGATGTGCTCATCGAGGATCAGATAGCAAAGTACGACGAGAAGATTCAGAAGGAGGTTGAGAAGGCCCGCAAGCGTTTCGGCGATGCTTTCGACGAGGCTCAGTATCTGGCCACGTCGCCCCGTGTTGCCGAGACTAAACAGAAGCGCGACGCTCTTCATGAGCGCTATGCTGCCGCCATGCAGGGTCCTGACTTGGAGGCTCTGAAGCAGATTATCCTGGACGAGGAGATTGTGGATCCCATCAGCGGTACTAAGAACTGGACCGACGTTCGTCAGTTCAACTTGATGTTTGCCACGGAGATGGGTGCCAGTGCCGACGCTTCGATGAAGGTCTACCTGCGTCCTGAGACCGCCCAGGGTATCTTCGTGAATTACCTGAACGTTCAGAAGACGGGCCGTATGAAGATTCCTTTCGGTATCGCCCAGATTGGTAAGGCTTTCCGTAACGAGATTGTCGCCCGCCAGTTCATCTTCCGTATGAGGGAGTTCGAGCAGATGGAGATGCAGTTCTTCGTACAGCCCGGCACGGAGTTAGAGTGGTTCCCGAAGTGGAAGGAGACGCGTATGAAGTGGCACCAGGCCTTAGGCTTCGGCGCTGAGAACTATCGTTTCCACGACCACGACAAGCTGGCCCACTACGCCAACGCCGCTACCGACATCGAGTTCAAGATGCCGTTCGGCTTCAAGGAGGTGGAGGGCATCCACTCACGTACCAACTTCGACCTGTCGCAGCATGAGAAGTACTCTGGCAAGCAGATTAAGTACTTTGACCCCACAACCAACGAGAGCTATACGCCGTACGTCATCGAGACCTCGATTGGTGTCGACCGTATGTTCCTGAGCATTATGTGCCACGCCTTCGACGAGGAGAAGCTGGAGAACGGCGAGACGCGTACCGTATTACGTTTGCCTGCCGCCCTGGCTCCTGTGAAGTGCGCCGTAATGCCGCTGGTAAAGAAAGACGGTCTGCCAGAGAAGGCTCGCGAGATCATCGACCAGCTGAAGTACCACTTCGCTTGTCAATACGACGAGAAGGACTCCATCGGCAAGCGCTACCGTCGTCAGGACGCCATCGGTACGCCGTACTGCGTCACTGTGGACCACGACACGCTGCAGGATGGTTGCGTTACGCTTCGTTTCCGCGACACGATGGAACAGGAGCGCGTTCCCATCAGCGAACTGAACAGCATCATCGAGGATAAGGTGAGCATTGCCTCATTGCTGAAAAAACTTCAGTAACGACGCAAATGAAAGAAATGAAAGAAATGTAAATGAGAAATGAAGAAATGGTTGTTTCTTGTATGCCTTGGCGCCTTAACTGCCTGCAGCGAGGCTGACGATTCTATCGACGAGTACGCCAATTGGCAGGAGCGGAATGAACTCTTCTTCGAGCAGCAGTACCAAGCGTACAACGTGAAGTATGCCAGCTGGACGAAGGCCGGCGACAAGCTGCCTACAGAACTGCCCCACACCGACTGCATACTGGTGGAGGAGATTGAGCGTAACACGGAAGAGACTACCAGTCCGTACTATACCGACTCGGTGGAGATTCACTATGAGGGACGTCTCATCCCCTCGGCATCGTACAAGGAAGGCTACGTGTTCGACAGGAGTTTCCTGCCACCCTTCGACATTGAGGTGGACGCTCCGACCACATTAGCCGTCAACAGCGTGGTGGACGGATTCTCTACCGCCCTGCAGCACATGCACCGCGGCGACTACTGGCGCGTCATCGTGCCCTACCAGTTGGGGTATAATAAAGAGGAGAAGACGGAAATCCCCGCCTATAGCACCTTGGTATTCTACATCTGGCTCGTCGACTTCTGGCATGAAAAGCCCGGCGACAGAGACGAATAAGATGTTAGACGGAAGATGTAAGAGGTGTCGGCTTCGCCGAGTAAGCATTAAGGAATCGGTCTACGTCGTACTGGATTTTGCGGAATTGCTCTGAAAGCATGTAGCCCGTGTTCTTTTTCAACATCTGTCGGATGTCCTGCAACGAGTGTTCGTAGCAGGACATTTCGTTTCGCCGCTGCGTGTGGTGGCGGGCCGTACGGGCAATCTCGTCCTGGCGTTCCTGACGCAGACGATTGCACACCTTATTTAATATAGGGACTACGACGGTGTCGAAGAGGTGGTGCCCCTGGATGTAGAGATACGTCGTCTGAGGTGTGACGCCCAGCGCCTTGATATCCTCCTTGGTCTTCAGATATTCCTCTTTGTTGTCAGGATACTCGCTCTGCAGCTGGCGCACCTTCGTTGCTATCTTATGGCGCAGGTGGTCGATGGACGATTGCGGGTTGTTTAGGGTGAAGCCGCTGGGGTCGGCCACGCGGTTGAAGTCACTCAGCGAGAAGCGGTTGTGGCGCCCGACGCGATAAGCCCATACCGACCAGATGAACAGCGGGAAGATGGCTTCAGAATACTGGCGCAGATAGTCTTCGAAGTCGAAGATGCGATGGTCGTTGAGCGTGATGGCCACACAGGTGTCGTGGAGCGAAGAGGAAAAACATTGCAGATTCTCGATGGCATAGGCGTAGGTATGGAAGACGTATGGACTCTCCACCACCTTCTTCGACTGCGGTGTGGCACCTTGCAACAGGTAGTCGTAGTCGGCATCAACACAGGCTATCATGTCCGGGCCGATGTTTTCCAGAAAACTCATCAGCACCGCCTTCTTGCCGCGCTCCAGTTTCTTGTGCGTAGGCAGCATCACCTCGAAGTAGCGCTTCTCGTCCTCGAAGCGGCTCAGCACGGTGCGCCAGAAATAGATGTCGTCGTAGCTCTCGACGTAGGCCACTATCCTGCGCCGTTGCTGCTTCGACTTCATGGCGTTCGCCGCCTCAAAGTACCGCGAGTTAATATTATCCTTCAGCCTACTGCCCATTCTTGATTCTTAATTCCTCATTCCACATTTACAAAGTAATGTCGCTCACTTCCGTCACCTGGTCTGTCCAGCCGTTCATGATGACGGCGGGTGAGTGGGTGGTCAGGATGATCTGCACCTGTGGGTTCAGTTCTAAGATGAGGTCGATTAGCCGCTTCTGCCACTCAATGTGCAGACTCACTTCCGGCTCGTCCATGAAGAGCACGTAGGGTTGTCCGTCCTCAACGAGTACGGTCAGCAGGATGGCCAACATCTGCTTTTCGCCACTTGACAGCTGGTAAGGTACCAGCGTCTCGCCTATTTGCGAGAAGCGTATCTCGTTCTCTGTGCGAACTATCTTCTTGCCAGTCTCCAGGAACAGGTCGTCCACGATGTCCTGGAAGCGCGTCTTGCGCTGCGACAGATGCTGGGCGGCATCCATCTGACCTTGCTGAAGAGCGGCGATAATGCGGTTGCCGATGTTTACCTGATAGTCCAAATACTTGCGCTGCAGGTGGTAGAGCTGGAGGTCAAGCATAGAAGTTGCCGAAGCGACATGCGGCGAAACGGGTATGTTCTGCATCTGCAACTGTTCCCTCATGTCTGCCCGCTCGCCTTTCAGTTCAAACACCGGCGAGTCCAATGAGCGTATCATGTCGAACCGGACATGCGTGGCGTCCTCAGGCTCGGCTATGATGTGGACACCCTTCAACAGGTGGTTGAGGAGGTCACCGTTGGTATTGATGCTGCGGAATACCTTATTAAGAATGGTCGACTTGCCCACACCGTTGATGCCGCTGAGGATGTTTACGTGCGGATCCAGCGTCCATAGGATGTGCTTCTTGCCGCTCCACAGGGCGTCAATCTCAATCTGTTTGATATAGGATGCGTATTTCATAAGCTTTACGTTTTTGTCGTTATTGGGGCCAGGCGGGGAAACCGCCCGGAGCGGACTATCACGAAGGGACGTAGGTCTCCAGGAACTTGATGGTGCCGTCGATGCTGACCTCGGTAGCTGTTGCAGGGATGAGGATGCTCTCGCCGGCATGCAGCGTGGTTTCTTCGCCGTCAATGGTCAGCGTGCCTTCGCCCTTCAGACCGATAAGCACCACAAAAGAGTCGAGTTCGGAGTAGTCGATGGTCATCGGCTCCGTGAGGTCATAGACGGCGGTATTGAAGTGGGGACATTCCACCAACGGCACGCCCTCGTTCTTCTTGGGTGTATAGTGCGTCCGATAGTCAGGATAGACGGTAAAGTCTATCGACTCTGCCGCCTGTTTGGTGTGCAACTGGCGGGGATTGCCATCCTTGTCTAAACGGTCGTAGTCGTAGATGCGGTAGGTAACGTCCGAAGTCTGCTGAATCTCCACCAGACAGCAGCCGCTGAGGATGGAATGGATGCGTCCAGCAGGAATATAGAAGCAGTCGCCTTCGCTGACGTTATATCTTGCCAAAGCATTACAGATGGTCTTCTGTTCCACCATCTGGGCGTATTCCTCGGGGGTAAGCTGTTGCCTCAGTCCTATGTAGATGCCGCCCTCAGGGGTGGAGTCCAGTATGTACCACATCTCCGTCTTGCCCTTGTCCCAACCCTGACGGCGTGCCGTCTCGTCATCGGGATGAACCTGGATGCTGAGGTTTGTCTGGGTTTCTATGAACTTGATGAGCAACGGAAACTCGTTGCCGAAGCGCTGGTAGTTGGCTTCGCCCACCAACAGGGCTTTCTGCTGGGCTACCAGTTCGTTGATGCTCTGGCCCTCGCAGACGGTTTCGCTGCCAGGAACACCAGATATCTGCCATATCTCCGTGCCCCAAATCAGCGTCTTAGGTAGTGGTGTAAACTTATAGTAGTTCATATCATTTCATATTTTAGGCGAAGCTTGCATCAATTGTCTTTCCAGAACGCTCTTGTGAAAAGTACCAGCACGGACAAAATCTCCAGACGTCCGACAAGCATGAGGAACGAGCACGCCCACTTGATATAGTCTGGCAGTTCTGCCCACGTCATCACGGGACCTATCTGACTGTCCAAAGATGCACCGACATTACTCATACAGCTTAGCGAGATAATCATGGAATTGGTAAAATCGATACCTGCCACTATCATAATCGTCGCCGTGAAAATCACCATCATCGAATATATCGCAAAGAATGCTAGCAGCGAAGTGAGCTTCTGCTGGGGAATTGCCTGTTCGTTCACTTTGACAGGCAGCACGGCATTGGGATGCAGGATTTTGCGGAACTCGTTTCTCAACACCTTGAACACCATGATGCCGCGAATGCACTTGAAACCTCCAGTAGTCGATCCTGAGCAGGCTCCGAGGAACATCAAGCAACACAATACGACCCACGTAATGTGTGGCCACATGCCCACCTCGTCGTTGAAGAGTCCTGTCGTCGTCATGAACGACACCACTTGGAACAGTCCGGAGCGGAAAGCATGTTCCATGCCGTAGCCCTTGAGGTGCATCAGCAGGCACATTATAAATAAGGTGGAGGAGGTAATGATGAAGATGAAGGTCTTGAATTCGGAACTCTTCAGCAAGGCGCCGACTTTCAGCTTGAAAATGGCCATGTAGAGCATGGCGAAATTGATGCCTGCCAAGAACTGGAAGAGTATGCTGACATACTCGATGCTGGGCGAGTTGAAGTAGGTGGTCGAGTCGTCGTGGGTGGCAAAACCACCAGTAGCTGTTGTAGTCATCGCGTAGTTGATGCTGTCGAACCAGTTCATACCGCAAAGGTAGAAAGACCCGACGCAGGCTAAGGTCAGTCCCAGATAGATGGTCCAAATCCATTTGGCCATTGTCGACAGACGAGGATGCATCTTCGAGCGCATCGGTCCTGTAGCCTCTGCTGCGAACACCTTCACGCTACCGCTACCTACCATCGAGGGCAGAATGGCTATGGTGAAGAAGACGATTCCCAAACCGCCTATCCACTGTGTCTGTGTGCGCCAATAAAGGATGCTGTGTGGCAACCATTCCACACGTTTCAGAATAGTGGCTCCTGTGGTGGTGAAACCCGACATCGTTTCAAAGAAGGCATCGGTAACATTGGGGATATAGCCTCCGATGAGGAAGGGTAACATGCCAAAGAATGAGAAGATGATCCACGTTGTCGTCACAAGGAAGTAACTATCGCGACGACTCAGACTGTTGTTGGCATTACGTCCCATGTATTTAAAGATGAAACCGGCAGTGATGGTCAGTATGCTGGAGATGAGGAAGGCCAGCAGGTCATCCTCGCCATAATAGATGGAAATGATGACGCAAATGCCCAGCAGCGCTCCCAACAGGAACAGTAGCGAACCGATAATCTTATATACCAGAGGGAAGTTTACCACGTTTTTTGTTTATTGTTTACCGTTTACAGTTTATTGTTTACCGTTTATTGATTATTGTTCAAAGTGAGAAGATTGATGATTTCTTAAAATAGTTCTCTACCTTCTTCAATTGTTGCTCGTGGCAGAAAACCATCACCGAGTCACCTGCCTCGATCTGCGTGTTACCATTGACCAGGATGCCCTGCTCCTTACGGACCAAGCCACCAATGGTCACGCCAAAGGGTAAACCGAGTTCCTTGACGGGCTTTTTGGTGACCTTGGAACCCTCTGCAGCTACAAACTCAGCCACGTCGGAGTCGACAAGCATCAAGGAACGTACGTTGCTGACATCGGCATCCAGCATCATCTGATAGATGTGGCTGGCGGCCAGCGTCTTCTTGTTGATGATGGTACCAATGTCCAAGCTCTCGGCCATCTCCACATAATCGAGGTTTTCCACCATCGCCACCGTCTTGCGGACACCTAAGCGTTTGGCCGTCAGACAAGCCAGGATGTTGGTTTCGGCATTGCCAGTCAGGGCTACAAAGGCCTGCGTGTTCTGGATGCCTTCGTCCTGCAAGAGACCAATGTCTCGTCCGTCACCATGAATAATCATCACGTCCAAGTCGGAGAGTTTCTCGTTGAGTCGTTCGCAACGTGCAGCATCCTGCTCGATAATCTTTAGGTTCATGTAGTCAGGAACTATCTTGGCCACACGGACGGCAGTACGTCCGCCACCCATGATGATGACGTTCTTGACATCGGCATAATGCTCCTTGCCGGAAATCTGACGAATATAGGGGATGTACTCACGGGTGGTCATGAAGTAGGCCAGGTCGTTGACGTGCAGTTCGTCGTTACCACCAGGAACCAACGTTTCCCCATGACGCTTGATAGCCACAATAAGATACGGGTCTTCCGGACCGCAAAGCGTACGTAGGGGTTTGTTCAATATCTCACAGGTT
>JAEEGG010004712.1_pt1 | contig 32918 bp, 30 predicted proteins | sample 9134161 | NCBI WGS metagenome assembly JAEEGG01 (sample SAMN16246543, study PRJNA631951) | gut metagenome | biome: gut microbiome; feature: rumen; material: CR-attached | host: Bos | place: Iran: Karaj | collected 2018-10 | reverse complement strand
TTTCCTTGTTGTTTCGGCTCGTTGTCTGGCTTAATTCCGTATTTTTGCCGCCCGATAACGAGCCGAAATCATGGAAGAAAAACTGTTCAATAAGAATTACCTCTGCCTTTGCGCAGCGAACTTCCTGTTTTTCTTCTCATTCTATCTCTTGCTGCCTGTGCTGCCATTTTTCATTATGGAGAAATACCAGGCAGGCAATGCGGTCATTGGCACTGTGATTTCATGTTACACGCTGGCTACCTTGGTGGTGCGTCCTTTCTCGGGCTATATGATGGACACCTTCAAGCGCAAGCCTTTGTATCTGTTGGCATTGTCCATCTTCACTGCGGTGTTTGTGGGCTATCTTTTTGCCGCTACCATCACCATATTAATAATAATCCGCATTGTTCACGGCTTAGCGTTTGGTTTGACTTCCGTGGGTGGCAATACTTTGGTCATAGATGTGGTGCCATCGGAGCATAGGGGAGAGGGTATCGGTTATTTTGGGGTGGCCAACAACATCGCCATGGCGGTTGGTCCAATGACGGGATTGTTTGTTTATGAGCATTTTAGTTTCAATGCTATCTTTTTGGGTTGTATGGGTTGCAGTCTTTTGGCGGCCTTGTTTGCTTCGAGAATTCAGACTAGAGTCAGACCTCCGGTGAAACGTCCTCCCATATCTTTGGACCGTTTCATCTTGTTGAAAGGCCTGTTGGCAGGCATTTCATTCACCTTGTTGGCCTTTGCATACGGACAGATATCCAATTATATTGCTCTCTACGCCAAGGAGATGGGTCTGACCATCAGTAGCGGTTTGTTCTTTACGGTGTATGCCGTCGGACTGATTGCCTCCCGACTGTTTGCTGGCAAGATGATTGACAAGGGTAAGGTTACCCAAATCATTACCTTGGGTTTAGGCATCACAGTGCTGGCCTTGTTCGGTTTGGGCATGTGCCATCATTGCAATGCCTTAGGGACGGATTACACGGCGGCAGCCTTCCTGCTGATTGCCTTGTGTTGTGGTCTGGGTTTCGGTGCAGCTTTTCCATCGTTTAACGCCTTGTTCATCAATCTCGGCACTAATGCCCAACGCGGCACGGCCACTTCCACCTACCTCACCACATGGGACTTGGGTCTTGGCATCGGCATCTTCTCTGGCGGTATGTTGGCCGAGCATTTCTCGTTCTCGGCGGCCTATCTGGTGGCCTCGGCCTCAGTACTGGTGTCGCTCATCTTTTTTATTATCGTCGTTACGCCTCATTATCAAAGGAATAAATTACGTTAACCCTTGTAGAGACGCGATGCTTTGCGTCTCCATAGATGTATGGATAAAAGAATCAACATTCGTGATGCCAAATTGGATGATGCACCTTTCATAGCGCGAGTGGTTTTGGCGGGTATCGATATGCTTGACATCGATGCTGTTATTGCTGATGGTCAGCGTGCTATTTATGAGCATTTGATTGAGATTTGCCGTATGGACGACACCTTATATGGTTACTGCAACACGCGCATTGCCGAAATCGATGGAGAAAAAGTAGGAGCGTTGGTGGCATACGATGGCGCCCGCTATGCTGCTATGCGCGCCAAGACCTTTGGTCTCGTCCAACAGTCATCAGGCATGGACTTGAGTCGCAATGCAATGGAAACGGGTCCGGGTGAATTCTATCTGGACAGTATGGCGATTTTATCCGGTCACAGGGGCATTGGCATTGGCAAGATGCTGATGCGCGACCGCATGGATTATGCCTTGGGCAATGGTTTTCCAAAGGTTACACTGCTTGTCGACAAAGACAAACCGCGTTTGCAGACGTATTATGAAAGTCTGGGGTTTGTGTTTGCTGAGGACGTGTTTGTTTTTGGCGACTGGTATAATAAATTGGTTTGTCCTCTGTTGTAGAGACGCTATGATTGCGTCTCTACAGAATCTGATTTGTGCGTGTTTTTTCCAGATAATGATACCCCCAACCATTTGTTTTTCTATTTTTGTACCAATAAAATCTCATTACCATGAAAAGAATTCTCCTTTTTTCCCTTGTTTTATTGGTTGTGCTGAAGGTGTCCGCCCAAGATATGTTGGTCGGTTCCTACAATATCCGTTACAAGAACTGGAACGATAGCGTGCAAGGTGAACAATGGTCTAAGCGCTGCCATGTCATCTGCGACCAGGTGAACTTCATGTCGCCCGACATCTTCGGAACGCAGGAAGTGCTTTATGTTCAGCTTCAGGATATGTTGAATGCTCTTGATGGCTATGACTATATTGGCATCGGACGCGATGATGGTCAACGAGGGGGAGAGCATGAAGCCATTTTTTACAAAAAAGACAAGCTTCAGCTTCTTGACCACGGCGACTTCTGGTTGAGCGAGACGCCCGACAAACCCGGTTTGGGTTGGGATGCGGTCTGCATTCGCATCTGCACTTGGGGCAAGTTTGCCGTGAAGGAACAGAATGTTAGGCATCACGGTTTGTTCAACCGTAGAAAGGCAAAAACGGGGAAAGTGTTCTATTTCTTCAACCTCCACATGGACCATGTGGGTGTGGTGGCAAGGCGTGAAGCAGCCAAACTTGTGGTGAACAAGGTTCGTGAGATTGCTCAAGGCGCCCCCGTTTTCATCACTGGCGACTTTAATGTGGACCAAAACGATGAGATATATGCCATCTTCACGGAATCGGGGTTGCTGAAAGACTCCTACGATGCTGCTCGCATTCGTTTTGCGGAGAACGGCACCTTCAATGCCTTCAAGACCAATTATTTCACCACAAGTCGAATCGACCATGTCTTTGTGTCGCCCGCCACGACCGTAGAGGCCTATGGTGTCTTCACCGACAGTTATTGGACACCTGATGAAGACCCAAATAGCACCATCAAAGCCTCCGATGCGCCGCAGCAGATCTCATTTGACACCTACATCAGGCACAATCCTTCGGACCATTATCCGGTGTTTGTGAAAGTCAAGATTGGCCGGTAGAGACGCAATGCTTTGCATCCCTGATGGAATAAACTGTCTGTAAGACGACAGATAAAATAATCAGCGCGATGCCAATGCAGAACGAGAAATTCAACTCCTTGTACTCGCTGAAGATGAACATGGAGAGGATGATGCTGTACACCGGTTCCAAATTGTAGGTAAGGTTGACGGTGAAGGCGGGAATCTTTTGCAATACGATAATCTGTAGCAGGCAGAGGCCAATGGTGCAAATCACGACCATGAAAGCCAAATAGGCGTAATCCATACCGACAGGATAGATGCGTCCGACAGGGATGAACATATTATATAAAGGTATGAGGCAGGTTAGCCCGACCAATCCTCCGACCATCTCCCAAAGCAGCATGTTCTTGGCCTCGTAGTGCTTGCCAACACGTTGGTTGGTAATGGCGAATAAGGCATAAAGCGCTGATGAGACCACACCCAAAGCGATGCCCAACCGATAGCGTGCGTCAAACTGGAAGATCAGGTAAATGCCCAGAATGGTGAGTAGACTGAAGAGGAATTCGCGTCCCGAGAATTTGTGCCTGTTGATGATGGGTTCCAACAAGGCGGTGAAGAAGCCCACCAAAGAGAAACACACCACCCCGATGCTGACATTGGAGGCCTTGATGCTGGCGTAAAAAAACACCCAGTGAAGGCATAGCAACATGCCCACACCGCCCATCTGCAAAATGTCCCTGAATTTGTATCGCTGTTGCAGGGATGCACCGTGTGCGTCCACACCGCGTTGTTTGGATATCTGTAAAAACAGCCACATTATCACTGCCGCCGCAGCCATGCGCCACCATACCAATATGGCTGAATCCAAGGTAATGAGTCGCCCTAACACGCCTGTAAATCCGGCGATGAAGACGGAGAGGTGTAGCAGGAAATAGTCCTTTTTCATGGTTTCCTCCTTTGGCGTATGGCCTCGAAGGTGACGATGGCGGTCGTTACCGACACGTTGAGCGAGTCGGCAATGCCATTCATGGGGATGATGATGTTTTGGTCGGCGGCCTTCACCCACGCATCAGAGATGCCTGTGGCTTCGGTGCCCATGACGAGGGCAGAGGCTTTGGTGAAGTCAGCGTCAAGGTAGTCGATGGAAGCCTTAAGGTAGGTGCAATAGATGGTGATGCCGTTCTTTTTGAGCCATTCAATGCATTCTTCAGTGGAGCAGGCATAGACGGGAACGCTGAAGATGCATCCGATGCTGGCTCGGATGGCGTTGGGGTTGAAGAGGTCGGTGGCAGGGTCGGCCACAATGACGGCATCCACCCCTGCAGCGTCGGCAGTGCGCATTACGGCGCCGAGGTTGCCTGGTTTCTCCACGGTCTCCAACACGATGATCAAGGCGTCTTTCTTCGGCTTGAATTCGCCGAGGTTCTTGTATTTGGGTATGGCTACGGCCAGCAGTCCGTCGCTGCCTTCTCGATAGGCAATCTTGTCAAATACCTCTTCTGTGACAGTCTCAGTATATGTGGCCTTAATCTTTACTGGTTCGCGCAGGAGCGACTCGCAGACAAACAACTGCTCAATCTCGAAGCCGCACGCTTGTGCGCGCTCAATCTCACGCTGCCCTTCGATGAGTATGCGGTTCTGCTCGCGTCGTTCGGCGGCTTTTTGCAACTTGACGAGGTTCTTTATTTTGGGGTTGGTTTTGCTGGTGATCATAATGCTCCGGTTGTGTGCTGCAAAATTATGGAAAACAAATGTTTTTTGCCTTAATGCAGCTTTTTTTTGTCTTTTTTTTCGAAAAACAGGAGTTTTCTCCCCATTTTCAGTCGTTTCATATTCTTATTTTTGCAAGTTCAATAAATGTTCAGGACTAATTACATCGTTTTATAAAATACTAGACAAATGAAAAGGATTTATCATTTCGCCATGGTCGCTGTCGTCATGTTTGCCATGGTCGCATGCGGAAACAACAATGTCAAACAAAATGAAAACACCGAAGAACAGCCCGTGGTCGAGCAAGAAACTTCTCAACCAGCAGAAACTGAGACTGTTAAAGAGGAACCGCAACTTCCTGAGGGTCCCTGCACCTTGGATTTTGAGATGTTCAGTGTCGACCTCCCGGAAGGATGGAAGGTGCTGAAGCAAGACAGACACGAAGCCAAAATCTACCCAGGTACTGGCGATGAGTTCAACGGGTCCATCTTAATTCAGGAACAGCCCTATCGTCAAATGGCAGAAGTTGTCAAGACCTATCAGGGCCTGCAACAGACGAAGGATTTGGGTGAGGTTAGTTTCGGAACAAACAAATTCCGTGGGTTCGAAAACGAAATGGGTGTCTTCACAGTGATGATGAAAGCCAACGAAAAAGATGAATTCGTGATGGCTGAGGTTCGCAGCGAAGCATACAAGAACGAGGCCTACAAGCAGATTTTGGCCTCTCTAAAACTAAAGTAAGCCCAACCGAACAAAAGAGTTTAGGCTGTCACTCGGTGGCAGCCTTTTTTGTTTTCAGTTGGGAGAGGACCAACCCGATGACCACCACCAAGATGCCGATGATTTTGAACACCGTCATTTCTTCGATGGCAAGAAGATAACTGAAGATGGCAGTGAAAACAGGAATTAGGTTGGAATAGACATTGGCCCTTGAGGCACCCAGTTTGCTGAAAGCAAAGGCCCACAGAGCGTAGGCAACGGCGCTGCAAAACACGCCTAAACATACCAAGGGAACAATATAACTGCCTACGTTGGCAAAGTTGGACGGCTCAAATTGTTCCATGATGATGACCATAGGAATGAAATACAGCATTCCAATGATGTTTTGCACCCAAGTGATGGTTAAAGGCTTATATAGCTTTGTCAGTTTGATAAGCGCTATGGAGTACCCCACGGCCACTAAAACCGCACCGCTTAGGAATAGGATGCCCTTGGGCGAGGCGGTGAATTCAAGGTTTTTGTTGAGCAGCATGACGATGACACCGGCAAATGAGACGATAAAACCAACAATGTTCATGGGTGTCAGTCGCTCTTTGAGAAAGATGCGGGCAGCGATGGGAGTCACCAAGGGAATCATGGCGATGATGGCCGATCCAATGACAGGGGAGGTGTTCTTCAGGCCGTAACCCTCGAAAATGAAGTAAAGGAAAGGCTCGAACATGGCTGCTATGGCAAAGAGCCCAAGGTGTTTGGCTTGGACTTTCTCGTTCAGGCGAAAAATGAAAAGTATCGCTGTGAAGAAAATCGTTGCTACTACGAGACGCAAAAAAATGGTTGCCGTGGGGTTGAGGCTTTGGTAGACTTGTGTCGACCAAACAAACGACATTCCCCAGAAAATCATGGCGATAATGCCGGCAATATGAACCAAATAGTTCTTGTTTTTCATGCCGCAAAAGTACGGTTTTTTGAGATTGTTTTTCCGAAATGGAACATTTCGGCAAGATTTTTGTAGTTTTGCAGCGTAAAAGAGAATTCGAATTATTGTTTAATATTTAAAACTTCATCAAAATGAAAAAGCTAAGTGTTATCTGCATGTCGATTTTGGCAGTGGCGTTCATGGCTTCCTGCCGCGGTCCCCAAGGCCCGGCGGGTCACAATGGCAACGATGCCAATGTTTCCTCTTCAACGGTGACCGTTAAATCGAGTGACTGGGAGTGGAACAATAACAACGGCCAATGGGTTGTCACGATTGACTATCCTGCCATCAACAACAACGTTTACAACTATGGCGCAGTCCTTGTCTACATGGACGTCTCTGGCGCTTGGAGTCAGGTCCCGTTGACCTATTATTACCAAGATCGCGACGACCAGGGCAATACCATTAACTGCGAGGCCTCTATTGAGGTGGCGACCTTGAGCGATGGCGCTGTGCGCCTCTTCTGGACGGAAAGCGACTTCTATGATGAAATGCGCCCAGAAACGCACGACTTCAAGATTGTGGCCATTGAGGCCGCTGTTTACGGTGCCCGCAGCGATGTCGACTACAGCAGTTACGAGGCAGTGAAGACCGCCTTCCAGTTGGCCGACTAATAACCAATAGTGGGTAAAACAAATGTAGAGACGTAGCGTGCTACGTCTCTATTTTTTTTTCATTGCATCGCCAACGAGAACCACATGAATCCCACGTAACCCAAGGTTAGGAAGGCGCCTTCCCAACGAGAAATCTTGCGGCCTTTGCCGGTGAAGACGAACAACAGCATCAGGAAATTGGCGATGGCCAAGATGATGAGTTGCTTGTTCATCAGCGGGTCGAAAGGCAATGGCGTGATGATGGCGCTGACACCCAAGACCATAAAAATGTTCATGATGTTGGAACCTAACACGTTGCCTATTGCGATGGCAGAATTCTTCTTTATAGCGGCCACTACAGAAGTGATGAGTTCGGGCAATGAAGTGGCAGTGGCCACCACGGTGAGGCCTATAGTGCTTTCGCTCATGCCCCAATTGCGCGCCAGGATTTGCGCATTGCGGGATACCAATTCGCCGCCAAGATACAGGCCTGCTATGCCAAAAACCAACGAGAAAATTGTCTTTCCCCATGGCATGGCCGGTTGCACTTCCTCTATTTCCTCTTGAGGGTTTTTCTTCAGGATGGTCAGCAGCAAATAGCCGATGCCCAACACGAGCAGGATGATGCCATCGATCCAGTTGACATTCACGATGCCGTTTTTGCCCATGAAGAAGTCATTGGCCATCAAGGCGATGGCAGCAGTGGCGATGAAACCCGCAGGGATGTCGCGCCGGATGGAGACGCGACTCACATCAATCGGCCAGACAAGAGCGCTGACGCCCAAAATGAGCAAGATGTTCATCGTGTTGCTTCCAATGATATTGCCGATGGCGAGGCCTGGACTGCCTTTTGCGCATGAAAACACATTGACAACCATCTCTGGCAAGGAGGTCCCGAAAGCCACGATGGTCAGTCCAATGATGAGTGGACTTAGTTTAGCACGCACGCCGATGCTAGAGGCTCCATTGACCAACCAATTGGCGCCCAGTATTAAGGCGGCGAAACCTGCGGCGAGTAATAATAGAGGTATTAAAGAAGTCATATCTTTGTCTTAGCGGCATTTCGGCGGGTTCAATGGTCTTGGTTTTCTTGTTTTGTCAAGGTCCCTGAGCCTGTCGAAGGGCCGCCATTTATGTTAAACATTATAATTTCTTGCCCCAAAAATCTTGCTGCCTACGCGAACTAGAGTTGCGCCTTCTTCAACGGCAATAGGGTAGTCATCCGACATGCCCATCGAGAGTTCTTTGAATTGCGGTTGGTTGGCAAAGTATTCTTGTTTTAATGTGTCGAAAATGCCTTTCAAATGCTTGAATTCCTTGCGGATTTCATCCTCGTCGTCAGTGAAGGTGGCCATGCCCATCACACCGCAGATGCGTACGTTTGCCATTTGTTTGAACGCTTCTGAATCAAGCAGTTGTCTTGCTTCTTCGAGGTCAAGGCCGAATTTGGTTTGCTCTTGGGCGATATGGAATTGCAATAGACAATCGACAACGCGGTCGTGTTTCTTGGCTTCCTTGTTGACAGCCTCAAGCAGGTTGGCCGTGTCGATGCTGTGGATGAGTGTCACGAAGGGGATGATGTATTTGATTTTATTGGTTTGCAAGTGACCGATGAAATGCCATTGGATGTCTTGCGGCAGGGCCTCGTGCTTGTCACGCATCTCTAGGGCATGGTTTTCGCCGAAAATGCGCTGTCCGACCTCGTAGGCTTCCTGCAAGTCGCTGACGGGTTTGGTCTTGCTGACTGCCACCAAAGTCACCGATTTAGGTAGCGTCGCCCTGATTTTTTCCAGGTTTTCCTTAATCATAGTCGTAGGTTTTGGTGCTGCAAAAATAGTGAATCCTATCAATTCAACGGTTAAACATTTCAACAATTAAACAATAATTCTTACCTTTGCACCCAAATTTTTGAGAATTATGTTTGAAGGATTAAGCGAAAAACTGGAACGCTCATTCAAAGTCCTTAGGGGACAGGCGTTTATCACTGAAGTCAATATTGCCGACACGATGAAGGAAATACGTCGCGCCCTTTTGGACGCCGACGTCAGCTATAAGATAGCCAAGGATGTCACCAACAATATCAAAGAGAAAGCCTTGGGTCAGGAAATCCTTACCTCGGTGAAACCGGGTGAGATGATGGTCAAGATTGTGCACGACGAACTGGCCGAACTGATGGGTGGCGATGCCGTCGACATCAACCTGAAAGGCCAACCTAGCATCATCTTGATCGCAGGTCTGCAAGGTTCCGGTAAGACCACATTCTCGGCGAAATTGGCCTCCTATCTGAAACGCAAGCGCAGCAAGCAAGTGTTGCTGGTGGCTGGCGACGTGTATCGTCCTGCTGCTATTGAGCAATTGAAAGTGTTGGGCCAACAGGTCGAGGTTGAGGTCTATAGCGAAGAAGGCAACAAGAACCCTGTTCAGATTGCGCAAAACGCCATCAACCATGCTAAGAGTCAGGGCAAGAACGTGGTTATCATCGATACTGCTGGTCGTCTGGCCGTTGACGAGGAGATGATGAACGAGATTGCCAACATCAAGGAAACTGTCAAACCTCACGAGACCCTGTTTGTGGTGGATGCCATGACTGGTCAGGATGCTGTGAACACGGCCAAGGCTTTCAACGACCGTTTGGACTTTGACGGCGTGGTGCTCACGAAATTGGACGGCGACACCCGTGGCGGTGCTGCCCTCACCATCCGCACGGTGGTGGAGAAACCCATCAAGTTCGTCGGTATCGGTGAGAAGATGGATGCGCTCGACGTTTTCCATCCCAAGCGCATGGCCGACCGTATCCTCGGCATGGGCGATATCGTCTCTCTCGTGGAACGCGCCCAAGAACAGTTTGACGAGGAGGAAGCCCGCAAGTTGCAGAAGAAACTGGCCAAGAACGAGTTCAACTATAACGATTTCCTGAAACAAATACAGCAAATCAAGAAGATGGGCAACTTGAAAGACCTCGCCAGCATGATTCCTGGCATGGACAAGGCCTTGAAAGGTGAAGAGATTGACGATGATGCCTTCAAGAGCATCGAAGCCATCATCTATTCGATGACTCCTCAGGAGCGCGAGAATCCGAAGTTGCTCAATGGCACGCGCCGCAAACGCATTGCCGACGGAAGTGGCACAAGCATCGTGGAGGTAAACCGACTTGTGAAACAATTCGAGGAGACCTCTAAGATGATGCGCATGATGACCACTGGCGGTGGCAAAAAACTCGCCAGGATGGCCAGCGCGGTGAGAAGACGGTAATGTGATGCCAAGAAACCAGATTAATCCTATTCTTGAAGTCCGAAGTATTTAAATAGGCTAGGTTCAGAAATTTTGAAATTAGAACTTTATGGATAACAAAATCATCGACGGAAAACTGATTTCCGAACAAATTAAGAAAGAAATTGCTGCTGAGGTGGCTGACATGATTGACCATGGCATCGCAGCCCCGCATTTGGCAGCCGTCATCGTTGGCGAGGATGGCGCCAGCAAGACCTATGTGGCGTCGAAAGAGAAGGCTTGCCATTCCGTGGGCATGACCTCATCGGTATACCGCTTGCCTGAAAGCACTTCCGAGAAGGAAATGCTTGATATGGTGGAGTTCCTCAACAACGATCCTGAAATTGACGGTTATATCATCCAATTGCCATTGCCCAAGCATATTGACGAGAACAAGGTTATCAATGCCATCAGACCTGAGAAGGATGTGGATGGTTTCACTAGCGTCAACGCGGGCCGCATGCAATTGGGACATCCATGCTTTGTGCCTGCCACCCCCAATGGCATTATGGAACTTATCAAACGCTCTGGCATCGAGACTGTCGGCAAGAATGTGGTTGTGTTGGGCCGCTCCAACATCGTGGGTACGCCGATGGCCATCTTGATGTCACGCAAGGGCGTCGATGCCACTGTAACGCTGTGCCACAGTCGCACGCAGAACCTGCCAGAGATTTGCCGTAATGCCGATATCCTCGTTGCTGCCATTGGCAAGCAGGGGTTTGTGACTGCCGATATGGTGAAACCAGGCGCTGTGGTCATTGACGTTGGCATTCATCGCATAGAAGACGCTTCTAGTCCTAAGGGCTACAAAATCATGGGTGACGTTGACTATGATGAGGTCTATAAGGTGGCCTCCAAAATCACTCCTGTCCCTGGTGGCGTAGGTCCTATGACCATCGTTTCGTTGCTGCAGAACACATTGAAAGCAGCCAAGGGCGAGGTTTATCCGAAGTAAGTCTTATGAAAAAGGTTTGGCTCATTGGGTTGCTGCTCATGCTTTCGCCTTTTGCATGGGCGCAGGCAGAAGGCGGTTTTTCGCCTTTCTTTTTCCCGCAATTCAAGTCGGTGCTACCCAAGGACGTGAGCGAAACCTCTGGTCTTTTCTTCTACAATGGTCGCCTGTGGACACATAACGACAGTGGGGGCAAGCCCATTATTTATGCACTTGACACAGTCGCTTTCGAAGTTGTGCAAAGAATAACGCTGGCCCATGTAAAAAATGTGGACTGGGAAGACGTATGCACCGATGGCAAGAACCTTTTCGTCGGTGATTTCGGCAACAACAAAGGCAATCGCAAAGACTTGAAAGTCTATACGTTTCCGTTGTCTTCCATCCCAAACGAGGGAGATGCCGCTGTCGAAGCCGACTCCATCACCTTTCGTTATGCCGACCAAACTGACTTCACGAAAAGGAAGTACAGGCATGACTATGATTGCGAGGCGCTCTTTGCTGGCGATGACTGCCTCTATCTTCTTGCTAAAGGATGGGCAACGGGTACAACACGGTTGTATCGCTTGCCAAAAACTCCAGGCGATTATGTGGCCGAAGTGGTCAATGGATTTGACTCGCAAGGTCTGATAACGGGTGCGGATTACGACCCTGAACGCCACATTTTGGTCATCGTGGGTTATGTGAAGAATATATGGAAACCTTTCATGTATGTCATTTTCGACTTCGACGAGGCAGGCGTAAACCTGCCCCACCGTCGTTTCGAGATGCCCCAATTGGCAGGCGGGCAGATGGAAGGTATCTGTTTCTTCGACGATGGACGCTGCTATGTGACCGTCGAGACCTCGCAGGCCATGACGGCACGCGTCTTTATGGTAGATTTGCGCAAGTGGATTGAGAGAGAATTGAAAAATAGCAAGAAATGAAACGTGTTACGTTCATATTGCTGCTTCTTGTGTCGGTTTGTTCGGCCATTGCCCAACATCCCAAAAAGGCAGTCAAGGCGTATGAGGCGGCGGAAGAGGCCTTCCTGAAACGAGATTACAAGAAAGCCCAGCAGCAGGTGCTGAAGGCCGTCACGGAAGACCCCAACTATGCAGAGGCGTGGCTCTTGGAGGGTGAGATAGGGATAGAGACTCAAGACTATGATTTAGCCATTTTGGGGTATGAAAAATCACTGTTTTGTGATTCTCTGTTGTTTCCTCCTGCTGCCATCACCTTGGCCCGTCTATACGACCGCCAGGGCGCTTACAAGCGCGAGATGGTCCTGCTGAAATGGTACCAGTCGAAGAAGTTCAACAACGAACCTCAAAATGCTATCGTGTCGGATATGCTCGCTCAAGCCACGTTTAGAGATTGGGCCTGTTTCCATCCCGTTGCCTTTTCTCCAGAGTCTTTGGGTAATGCCATTAATACGAACGATGACGAGTATGTCAACATGTTGTCGTTTGATGGAGCGCAGTTGCTGCTGACTCGTAAGGCGACCATGGAGGAAGGTTTCCAGAAGGAGTCTCTTCTTGTTTCTCATTGGGATGGCGAACAATGGACCAAACCACAGTCTCTCGCCTTTGCCGATTTTCCCAATGACGTTGACCCTGGTGCGGCTTTCATCTCCGCGGATGGCAAGAAACTCTACCTGACGGGTTGTGGTTGGATGCGTGACAGCAGTTGCGACCTCTATGTGGCAGAATGGAAAGATGGGCAGTGGTCGATGCCTATGCCGCTTTCGCAAAGCATCAACACAAGAAACTGGGAGTCGCAACCCTGCGTGAGCAGTGACGGACGAGAGCTTTATTTCGTTTCACGTCGCGGTGGCAATGCCGACATTTACCGGAGTTTGCGCAATTCCGATGGTGCATGGGGCGAACCACAAAACATAGGCGCACCTATTAATACCCAAGGCACAGAGATGGCTCCCTTCCTGCATCCCGACGGACGCACACTTTATTTCTCGTCCGACAAACACGTGGGCATGGGCGGTTTCGACCTCTTCATGAGTCGTAGGGGAGAGGACGGGCAATGGCAGGAGCCTGTCAACTTGGGCTTTCCCATCAACACCCAGGGTGATGAGATCAATTTCTTCGTGGCCGCTGACGGCAAGACGGCTTTCATCTCTTCGCAACGCGAAGGAGGAAACGGAGGCTATGACATCTACACTTTTGAACTGCCCGAGGAGATTCGTTCTGACTCGGCCAACTACTTGGCTACTGTGGATGTGATGGAATTGGTTCCTGGCGACGCAGTGATTTTGCAAAACATTCAGTTTGAGTTCAATAGTACGGCTTTGACCGAAGATTCTCAAATTGGCATCGGGATGCTTGCTGACTTTTTGAAGCGCAATCCCGACTTGAAAGTTGAGTTGGCGGGCCATACTGACAATGTGGGTAACGACAATTATAACTTGAAACTGTCTTTAGGGCGAGCCGAAGTCGTTCGCAGCGCTTTAATTGGCCGGGGCATTGATGAAAACCGATTGACCGCCAAAGGTTATGGCGCCACCAAGCCCTTGGTGTCCAACGACAGTGATGAACACCGCGCTATGAACCGTAGGACTGAAATGATAATAATCAATTAAAAATGAAGAGATTATTTTTGGTTTTAGGCATGGGTTTGGCAACGCTGTTGTCGTCTTGTGTGAAGACGCCAGAAGAACCACTTCACCTTAACTTTTCAGTATTGGGTGACAGCTTTTCCACATTTGAGGGTTATGTGGAACCTGATGACAACGATGTCTGGGTTCATTATGATCACATTGGAGTTACAGATGTTGAACAAATGTGGTGGTTTAAGGTGGCCTCTCAAATGGAATGGGTTCTCGATAAGAACAACTCTTTTTCTGGCTCTTTGATCTGCAATTTCAGGGATTACAACGGCGGACTCTATTATGGCCCGCATTCCTTTATTCGTCGCATGGACAATCTTGGTGACCCTGACGCGATCTTCGTCTTTGGAGGCACTAACGATGTTTTGAATGGCGCTTGTTCAGGTGACAATGTCTATTCCGATTGGACAGAAGCACAACTTGAACAGTATAGACCAGCATTGGCTTACTTGTTTGATGGCTTACAACGGCTCTATCCTCGCGCTAGACTCTATTTTTTGATGGATACGTCTCTTTCCGACTTTGACCAAAATGGACAGGAATTCGTTGAGTCGGTGCACGAAATAGCAAGACACTACCATATAGAGTGCATTGATTTGTATGGTATTCGCAAGGATTGGGCACATCCCAATGCAGAAGGACAAGATGATATCGCCCGCCAGGTGATTGAGGCCTTGCAGGTCGATTTCAATGTCTGATGCGGTATTGCACTGTTAACTCGTCATCAGAAGGTGTCGGCACATCCCAATAGGGATGCTCTTCATCCTCTGAATCTGGCGAAGAACCGTTTTCGTCGTCATCGTCTTCTTCCCAGTGATGGATCTCTTTTTGTGGGCCTTCTTTTCGTAAGAAAATAGCCAACAACACACCAATCAAGGCACCGCTGAGGTGGCCTTCCCAGGAGATGTTTTGTGGGATGGCCAAAGAGGGTATCATGCCCCAGATAAAGCTGCCATAGAGAAATACCATGATGAGCGAAACGATAATGAGCATGCGGTTGCCCCGGATGAAACCGCTCACGATGAGGAAAAGGTTGAGTCCGTATACGAGGGCACTCGCCCCGATGTGCATTGATTGAGGATGGCCAATGCACCATGTGATCAGTCCACTGGCGAGGTAGGTGATGAGCATGACGCGGTTGGCGAGGGTGGGATAGCAGTAATACAAGGCGGTACCTAACACGAGGATTGGGACGGTATTCGACAGCAGATGCTCCCAGTTGCTGTGCAGAAAAGGCAGGGTAAGGATGCCTATGAGACCATTGACACTGTGTGGCACCAAGCCCCACCGGCTCAAGCTGACACCCGTTGATACCTCAAAGACTTTCACCAACCACATCAATGCCACGATGATAAGTGGGATGACGAGACTGCCGAAAAACTTCTTTCTTTCCTCTTTGTTGTCCATGCTAGTTGGCATATCAAGAATTGTTCCGTAGCATAGTTCGGAATTTTTGGCAGTTTTTTAGTCAATGACGACGAACTTCCGTGTTGAGTCGCCGATTCTTAAGACATAGACGCCTGAAGGTAAATGGATTGGAAGAAAGAGCTCGTTGTTTCCTATGCCGAAAGACCAGTCCATGCTCACGCGCACTCTTCCGCTAAGATCGAAGATCTGGACTGTCGTCAGTGCGGTCTTGTCGAAATAGGCCTGAATGCGAATCTCGTTTTGGACAGGAGAAGGGTATAATGCGTCGATTGTGGAGGTGAAATCGTCAGATAGATAGTGTTCGCGCATTTGCTCTAATACATGGTCCTTTCTTAATGATAGGAACGACGTAATGCCATCCATGTGCTGCTCCCAGAGTTGCAAACTGTCGGGGTTGTGGAACCGGGCCACTTGGTTTGGGATTTCTCCTTTGAGTGTCTCAAAGGCTTGGTCTTTAAGGGGTTGGGTTGTTTCGTACGCCAACGCTGAGTTCAAGAGATGGTTGAATCGGTTGATGAAGTCCACCTTAAATGTTTCGTTTTCCAATAATTTCCTGAGAAATAGGGTGGACGCGGAATTGGATGGATAGCTGCTGGGTCCGTCGTAGGTCGCGTTGGCAAAGGCATCGTATTCTTTTTTTATCAGTCCGATATCACCGTCAAAGAAGATCCAGCGCCAGGGCCGGTCTTCTGCTTGCCAACAGCGCATGTTGTTGGCGGGCCAGTCTAGGTTGGCGGTGAAGATTTCAAAAATCTGGTAGTCGATGAAATTGCTGATGTCCATGCGGCTTGCAACATACGAATAGGCGTCAGGGTCGGAGAGGTTATTGTTGGCAATGAAATCACGCAGTTCCAAGAAACTGTTATTGTTTCCCGCCTCACAGGTGCCGTACCAATCTTCAATGAGGTTGACTTCGTCCATGTCGACTTGGAAATGGTCTTCAAGATAGTGTTCGTCTGGTCTTTCGTGAATGTAGTAGATCCCCCAATACTCTCCGTTGAAGTAGAGTGCGACAGGACGCGAGGCCGTCGTTTCCAGGTTCAATCGGGCTGCCATTTGGTTGCTGATATAGTCGTTGATACCCGACTGAGTCCACGATGACGTGAAAGGTTTCAGTATTAGGTGCTTAAAACTGCTGTCGGCAATGGTCTCAAAAAACTGGTGCTTGAACCGTTTTTTGCCATATTCATCGCGGGCATAGATTTTTATGCACTTTTGCTGTAGTTTGCGCCCGTTGCCTCCGTGGGTTCTCATTCCTGCTTTCTGGTTGACGCCCGTGTTGTCTGGTTCGTAGAACTCGAAGTTCATTGGCCTTTCCCAATCTCTTCCATGTTCATAGTAATTGCCTGTTTCGTCAGGATTTGAAGGGTCGAACAGAGCACCTGGGACAAAGATGCCGCGTTCGTAGTCAAACAAGTCCAAGGAATCGGCGCAGATAGAAACTACAGGCAGTCCATGTGAGTCGCAACCAAGAGACTTGATGAGATAGGTGTTTGTGGTCGCTTTACCAGACATGTTGCCACTTTCATCGAACAGTGCTGCTGTGATGACGATACATTTTTGGACTGATTCAGGAAGGTACCAAAGAGCATCTGGGCAGTTGGGTATGGTGTAAATGTCGGAACGAGAGAAGAGATGTGCGTCCAACAGCAAAGGTTTCTGATAGATAGGATCGTTTGCCGTCGGAGTGTTGCCATTGGTCGTATAATGAATGACCTTGTCCTGCTGGGTGCAGGACAAGGTCAGTTCAAAGGGGTTTTCGTAAAACCCGCCAGGGGCCGAAAACGCCACCTCCTGTGCGTTTGCAGAGGCAATGCATAGCAACAAGGTTGCCGTCAGGAGATGACAGATACGCATCATGGCAGGAACGGCATCTTGACCACGACGGCTTTGATGAGTTTGTTGCGGATCTTGATGAAGATTTCGGTGTCCTTCTTGCTGAAGGCTTTCTTCACCAAAGCGGTGCCGATGTTCTTGCCTGTCGAGGGTGACGGACTGCCCGAACGCACCATGCCGATGCAGTTGCCTTCGGCATCGCACACCTCGTAGCCGTTGCGCGGGATGCCACGGTCGATCATCTCAAAGCCGACAATCTTCTGGTTCACGCCGTTGGCCTTCTGTGCAGCGAAGATTTCGCGGTTGATGAAGTCGTTGCCGTCGACGAACTTGGTAATCCAACCCAAACCAGCCTCGATGGGACTGATGGTATCGTCAATCTCGTGGCCATAGAGGCAGAAACCCTTCTCGAGACGCAGGGTGTCGCGGCAGCCCAGACCAGCAGGCATGATGCCGAACTCCTTGCCGGCCTCAAAGACGGCGTCCCAAACCTCCTTGGCGTGAGCGACGGGGATGTAGATCTCGCAGCCGCCTGAACCCGTGTAACCCGTGGTCGAGAAGATGATGTTGTCGACACCAGCGAAGTTGATGATTTGGAAGGTGTAGTATTCCATGTCAACCACATTGGCTTTGGTGAGTTTTTGCATGGCTTTCAGGGCATTGGGACCTTGCACGGCCAGTTGTGCCCATTCTTCGCTCTCGTTTTTGAAGTCTTCACCGAGGGTCATGCCGAACTTCTCGGCAATCTGGCTCATCCAAGCCCAGTCCTTGTCGATGTTGGCGGCATTGGGTACCATGAAGTAATGGTCATCAGCGATGCGGTAGACGAGCATGTCGTCCACGATGCCGCCCTTGCCGTTAGGAAGGCAGGTGTATTGCACCTTGCCATCGCTCAAAGCGGCGACGTCGTTGACGGTGCAGTATTGCATGAACTGCTTGGCCATGGGACCTTTGGCACGGAACTCGCCCATGTGGCTCACGTCGAACACGCCGACGTTATTACGGACGTTATTGTGCTCTTCGACGAGACCGGTGTATTGGATCGGCATGTCGTAACCGGCAAATTCAGCCATCTTGGCGCCCAGGTCGTGATGGATCTGGTTGTAAGGGGTTTTCTTTAATTCGATGTTTTCCATTATGTTATGTTTAATTGTTTATTGTTTAATTGTTTAACTGTTGTTATCTTGTTGTGTCATGCAGTCCTTTCTTGAAACTGGGACCAAAATACAAGCGGGTGTACTTGAGGTCATACACAGTGACCACCTTGGCAGGATCGGCGTTGATTTGGCGCTTCAGCGTGCAGCCGTTGGCAGGGTCGACCCAGTATTGGATGACGGTGCCGTCCTCGTAGTCGACAAAGAAATGCCAGCAGTCGATATCGAAGGGTTTTTCAGAGCCGCCGACCGTGAGTTTTTCGGTGCCGACATAGTAGTTGGAGAGGTCGCCCTTGTTCACTTCGTTGGCGAAGGAGTTGATGATGGGGAAACTTGTTCCAAAGGGTTCGAACTCCCAATCGACATCGTCGGTCCAACCTTGTGCATCGGGACGGTAGTACCAGTTCTTTCCGGTCTTGACGTTCCAGAAACGGTCAACGCCTTGTCCGTCGTTGTAGGCCTCATCGTCGCCATGTTTCATATAGGTCTCGTTGAATCCGCTGCCCATGTCGTTGATGGTGATGAAATAATTGTTGGTGGGCGGGTTGAATGTATATGAACCGGTGAAAGCCTGTGTGGCAGGTTTCACGGGCTTTTCGGCGATGACGGGCACATCGTTAGGATCGAAAACGATGATATTGGCCACGGCTTCGGTGTTGTTGTCTTGACAAGTGGCAATAACGCTGCTCTTGCCGACTTTCTTGGCGATGATTTCAATCTTTTCGCCGAAATGCACGGGTTTGTAACTGATGACTTTAGGTCCTTTAATGTTGTAACCCAGCATATTGCAATCTGCAAAGGGCTTCCATACGATGGTGTCGCCTAACGACATCTTGAATTCCGTCTCGTTGGTTTCTTGGGCAATCATGAGTCCGCCGAGGCAGAGAAAGATAAAAGTAATCAGAACTTTTTTCATTGTTTTTAAGGTTTAAGTGTGCAAAAATACAAATTTTCTTCATTCGGTGGACAAAATATGCTCAAACGCTTCTCGTAGTGCTTTCTCGTCGCGGATGATTTGTCGGAGTTGCTCCAGACGAACAGCATTGTCCGACTCTGGAATCCAAAGGCGTAGGTATCCAGTGTCGGAGTATTTTTCCAAAAGATGCTGGCGGAAACGTTGGTATTGGCCTTCCTTGTCGAGTTCGGGATAATGGTCGCGACCGAACTGAATGGTGCGTCGGATGACCTTCTCTGGTGTGATGAGTCGGTCGGCTTCTGCTACGATTTTGCCATAAATGGTTCTTGGCTCGTGGTCGGACGAGGCTCGGTGATCTTCGGCAGCTTGCGCCATGGTCTCAATTTGTTCTTCGGTGAACCAGTCACGGAGTTTCAGGTCTTCACGAATGATGCGCCCTGAGACGAGGTGGTGCGTGTCGCGGCCTTCACAGAGTCCTGTGTCGTGGTAAGCAGCGATGGCGTAGACCATGTTCTCGTCCACGTCATAATGTTTGGCAAGGGACAAACTTCGAGCGATGACCTCATCGGCATGGTTGCGCTGGTGGGCAGCGTCGAAATGGTCGTAGCAGGGGAGGATTACCTGCTCGACGTAGGCTATGATTGCTGGGTTTACCATCCTCCGCCTCCTGCACTCACCGTAGTGACCATCGAATTGACGTTGACCGTAGTGCTCTGTCCACCAGAGTAGTTCACGTTGCCCGTGTAGTAACCGTTCCAGTTGGTGCCGCCACTGATGGTGCCGTTGTATTTTACGGTGTACGACTGTCCTGTTTGCAGTTGCGGGTCGGTGAAGAGCATGACCATGCTGTTGCCGCCGCCTCCGGGCCAGCCACCTCCACCGCTACCTGTGAAGGTTGGGCATTGGTAGGTGCAAATCACAGTGCCGTCCGACTTGAGGATTTGTATGGCGTAGCCCTGCTGCGTGTTGATTTTCAGTGATGGTTGGGTGCAGACATTGGTGCTAGGGTTGCTGGTGCCACCGCCTGTGCCGATGCACGTGCCGCCAGTGATCTTGAACTGGTTGTTGTCGCAGTCGAAGCCTTCCTCGGGCGAACGCGCGCCGTTGGAGATGTTGAGGCCGCCGTTTAGGAACAAGGTGCCGTTCGAGTCGGTGCCGTCATTATTGTCGCTGTGTGCATAGTATATGCCTCCATTGATGGTAAGGTTCTGAGCCGCGTTGACGGCATCGTCCTTCACGGAGTAGGCCTCGATGTTTCCGCCATTGATGGTCAACGTGGCCTTGCTTTCGATGCACTCGCCGCCTTCGTTTTGCGTTTGAGTGCATTGCACGGTGATGTCACCACTGTTGATGGTCAAGTTGCCTTGTGCCTTGATGCCTTTTGGGTTGGCATAGTCTCCACCACCGCCACCAGGTCCAGGCCAACCTCCGCCACCGCTGGAGACAGTGATGCGCTCGCCGCTGGTGGTGACGTTGAGGAAGAGGTCGTCGTTGTTAGCACCTTGTTGGCCAATGACCAAAGTGCCGCCGACGTTGATGCCCTTGCCTCCTGTGCCCGAACTGCTGAGGGAGAGGCTGCCGGCCAAGATTTGCATATTTCCGTCGCATTTCAGGCACGATGAGGTGTAAGCATCCTTGGTGCTACCGCTGACGGTGTAAGAAGCGCCGTTGCCTTGGGTGTTGATGGTGAAGTCGCCGCCGCTGATGGTCAGGTTGCCATCGGCACTGATGGCCTTGCCGCCATGGTTGGAGGTGGGCAGCAAGATGTTGAAGATGCCGCTCGAGATGTTGATGTCGGTGTCGCTCTTGATGGCGGTGCAATAGGCGGGTACGTTTTGTCCGCTGACATTTTCCAAAACCGTGCTTCCCGAGGCGGTGATGCCGATGAAACCGCCTGTGATGGTGATTTCGCCTACAGTCGAGATGCCTTTCGAGATGTCACCTGAATGGGTGAGGTCCAAAGAGCCTCCGTTAATGTGGATAGTGCCGTCGCTCTTAATGCATTTGCCGTCCTCGGAAGAGGAAACAATGGTGATGTTGGCATTGCCACCAATGCTGACATCGGTGTCGGATGAGATGCCATGGGATCCTGCACCGGCCACGTCAATAGTGATGAAGCCGTCATTGATCAGAATATCCGCGTCACCCTTGATGCCCTTACAGTCGTTACCCGTGACATAGAGATGGAGTATGCCACCCATCATGGTGAAGGCATTGGTTACCTTGATACATCTTTGGCTTTCTGCCGTAGTGTTGATGGTGAGAACGCCATCGTTGATGGTCATGGTACCCGAGAAGTCGAGGCCGTCGGAACCAGCAGAAACGATATCAAGTGTGCCGCCGTTCCATGTCAGGTTGCTGCTGCCATGGATGCCGTCGCTGTCGGTGTCAAGGATGTCGATGTAGCCAGAGTTGACGGTCATGGCACCTTCCACGGAGATGCCGTGTTTGCCGTTACCTGTGACACGCACGGTGCCGTTGCCGTTCACTGTGAGGGTTCCGGCAGCATATAAGGTTCCGTTGATGGCGCTATTAGGACTGTCGGTAAGCGTTGAAGTGCCTCTGAGCGCAAGCGTAGCGTTCACCGATGAAGCGATGTTGATGGCAGCAGTGCTCGTGCTAGTTAGCGACAAAGAATTGAGTGCCAAATAGAAGGAAGAGGTGCTGTAAATCGTTAGCGAACCATTGCCTGAACTGCCAGAAACCACATAAGGCACATTAACCTTAGTGGAGTTCACGGTAACATTTGCGCTATTGGTTGAAACGGTCACGCCGTCGTTAGAGAAGGGGTTGATAATCTCCACGCTGGAACTGTTATAGGTGATGTAGACCGTGTCGCCCGCAGGGGGTTGAGGCGGCTCTTCGTGCTTTACGAAGGTGATGCTGTCGAAAGCGGTAATGGGAAAGGTCGTCGTTCCACTTTCTTCGTTGATGAGCATTTGGGCAGGTTGGTTGCCTTGGAAGCGAATGTCATTGATGGTGTTTACGCCATTGTCGTATACCACCGAACCACTATGGTGAAGGTTGATGTGGTAGTTTTGTGCGCTTAGGCCTATGCAAGCCAGCAGGAAGGCCATAATAAATAAGGTCTTTCTCATAGCTTGATCATTTTAAGTGTTTGGTCTCCTGCTTTGACGAGGTAAATGCCAATGGGAAGGTCTGAGATGTCAATGCGTTGTTCGCTCGTGACTTCCAATGATTTCATCAATCTGCCGTCAAGGGCGTAGATTTGGATCGTCTCTTCTCCATTGAGATTGCGAAGCGTAAAGGCATCATGAACAGGGTTGGGGGAAAGGAACGGTGTGGTTCCTGAAGTCTCTGTGACTCCAACCGTTTCGGCACAAGTGATTTTTCGGATGTCTGCTAGGTTGTATCTGTCGGATTTAGTGTTTACGGTGATTTCGACTATAAGTGTCTCGTCGTCTTCAAAATAGACTCGGTCGCTTGGCATCATCAGGTAGCTTTTTTCTTCGCCATTGTTTAGGTAAATGGTCATCTGTGTGGATTGCGCCGTAAGGTGTAATGCTAGACCCAAAAGTAGGGCGGTAAGCAGCAATCCGCGTTGGAATAAGCGTTTCATTGAAATGGAAATTAGTTTGCAAAATGTTGAAAGATGCAAAAATACACTTTTTTGAAATAATACGGTTCCTGTAAGGCAAAAAAAAGTTGTTAACTGGCTGACATATATGGCGCTGTGATGGAATCTTTGTAAGTCAGCATCTCTTTTGGAGAGCCAGTGAAAAGGACCTTTCCGCCCATGGCACCGCCGCTAGGACCGAGTTCGATGAGATAATCACATTGTTTCAGCATTTCAAGGTTGTGCTCAATGAGGAAGATGGTGTTGCCTGCCTCCACCATGGTGTCGAAGAGGTCGAGGATGCGCTTGATGTCGTTGAGGTGGAGACCGTCGGAAGGCTCGTCCATGATGAAGATTTTGGGATGTTGAAGTGTTGAGGCGTTTAACTGTTTAATTGTTGATTTGTTGCAAGAACAATTCAATGACTCAACACTCAACAATTCAACAAGATAAGAGGCCAACTTGATGCGCTGCAACTCGCCACCCGAGAGGGTCGAGAGCGACTGATTCAGATGCAGATAGCCCAAGCCGACCTTGCGCAAAGGTTCCAGTTTCTCGGCGATGACGGTGCCTGCAAACATCTCGGAAGCTTTGTTGGCGGTCATGTCCATCACCTCGGCGATGTTCATGCCATTGACCTTATATGATAAGACTTCGTTGCTGTAACGCAGTCCGCCACAGGCCTCGCATGTGGTCTCGATGGCATCCATAAAGGCCATGTCGCTGACGATGACGCCTTTGCCTTGGCAGATGGGGCAACCGCCCTTGCCGTTGAAAGAGAATAATTCGGCTTTGGTCTTGTTGACCTTAGCGAAGAGTTTGCGGATGTCGTCGGCTACTTCGAGATAGGTGGCAGGGGTGGAGCGCAGGCTGATGCCGATGTTCTTCTGGCTGATGTAGACGATGTCTGATGGTTGAATTGTTGGGCTGTTTAATTGTTTAATTGTTGAATTGTTGTCGTGAGAACTGTTCATCGATTCAACATTCAACAATTCAACACTTTTAACAAAGCATTCCATCAATGAACTCTTGCCAGAACCAGCTACTCCTGCGATGCCGCACATCACGCCCAAGGGTAAATCCACTGTCAGGTTTTTTATGTTATGCAAGGTGGCGTTTTCAAGGTGGAAAAAAGACTTGGGCTGACGAACTTGTTCCTTTATGGAACTTGTTGCACTGAGCGAAAGGCCTGTCAGGGTTTGGCTGTGCAACAATTCGTCGTAACTGCCTTCGAAAACGATTTCGCCGCCTTTCATGCCCGCTCCTGGTCCCATGTCAATAATGTGGTCGGCGATTTTGATCATATCCTTGTGGTGTTCCACGAGGATGACGGTGTTGCCGTGGTTTTTCAACTTCTGCACGGATTTCTGCATGAGCAGGATGTCGTGGTTGTGCAGGCCCACGCTGGGTTCGTCGAGGATATACATCACGTCGGAAAGCGGCGAGTTGATGTATTTGGCGATCTTGCAGCGTTGCGCCTCGCCGCCCGAGAGTGTGCCAATGGCGCGGTCGAGGGTGAGGTAGCCGAGACCGATTTCCTCCAAGGCGGCCAAACGTTCGATGGTGGCACGCTTGATGTCCTCAGCAAGGGGATTGTCGATGGTCTCCATCCATTGGCGGCAGTCGGCGATGCTCATGGCGGTCACCTCTGCGATGTTGACGCCCTTGATTTTGCAGGAGCGTATCTTTTCGTTGAGGCGTGTGCCGCCACAGTCGGGACAGGTGCCCATCGTCAGCATGGGGTTGAGGACTGCGGCGTGGAGCAGGCCTTCCTCCGAGTTGATGATGCTGCGGTACATGCGCGGGATGAGGCCTTCGTACTTGGCACTCTTCGGCCAGTTCGACGGCGGGTTTTTCAGCTTAATCTGCGGCGAGTTGAGGAATAAGTCGAGTTCCTCTGGAGTGTAGTCTTTGATTTTCTTGTCCAAGTCGAAAAGGCCGCTGTGGGCATAACGGATCCAGCGCCAGCCGCCCTTGCCAAAGGCGATGTAGTGGATGGTGTCCTCGTCGTTGAGCGACTTGTTGAAGTCGACAAGTTTGTGGATGTCCAACTCGCGGATTTCACCTAAACCCGCGCACTGTGGACAACTTCCTGAAGGATGGTTGAACGAGAAGGCATCTGAATAACCTACAAAAGGTTGCCCGATACGAGAAAACAACAACCTCAGCAGGGCATAAATATCTGTATAAGTACCTACCGTGGAGCGTGAATTCGAAGTCGGCTTCCTTTGCTCGATGACGATAGCGATGGGTAAATTCTCAATGTTGCCGACATGCGGACGACCATATTTGGGCAGATATTGCTGGGTAAACGAAGGGAAGGTGTCATTCAACTCTCGGCGCGACTTGGCAGCGATGGTATCCAACACCAGCGAAGACTTTCCCGACCCCGACACGCCCGTCACCACCGTGATTTGTCGCTTCGGGATTTTCACTGTGACATGTTTCAGGTTGTTCTCGGTAGCGTCCTTGATGAGGATGTGGTCGAAATCTTGCATTTTAATACTTGATTTTGAAATAGTTAAGTAAGTACTTGAAGTTGTCCTGCGCCGTCAAGCAAGTGTCGCGCAAATAACCGTTGATTTTGCCCCAGTTTTGGATGCCTCGGTAATAGAATAGGCGCAAGTCATCAGTAATGATGAATGGCACAATGCCCGCCTGAAGGCATTGCCAAAACAACAACAGCCTACCGACACGCCCGTTGCCGTCTTGGAAAGGATGGATGCGTTCGAAGCATACATGGAAGTCCAGCAAATCGTCAAACGTAACCTGCTTTTGCGAGTTGTAACTCGCAAGCAACAATTTCATTTGGCGGTGGACTTCTTCAGGTTGGGCGGTTTCTTCCTCTCCCACGGCATTGGCAAGACGCTTGTAATCGCCAACGGCAAACCATGACTTGCGGCTGTCGGAAGTGTTGGTTTTCAATATGAGGTGCAACTGCTTGATGTGCGTTTCAGTAATTCTTTCCGTGGCATGGTCGATGACATAGTCGATGCAGCGGAAATGGTTAACAGTTTCCATGATGTCGTCAATGCGCGTGTTCTCCGTTGTGATGCCAAGGGTGTTGGTCTCAAAAATGTAACGCGTCTGTTCCTTGGTCAGGCGGCTGCCTTCGATGTGGTTGGAGTTGTAAGTCAGGTCTATCTGTATGCGGTGATAGATCCCGCCTTTCATCTTGGTCTCCTTTTGTTCGCGCAAGGCGGTGAGCAACGGCGACACCTTTTTTTTACTGCGTTTGGGCAAGGTGGCCTCGGCAGGAATGTTCCATGTTTTTCCCGTGAGGAACGCCCCTTCGATTTTGCTCTTGGCGCAATAATTTCGGGCGGTGCGCTCGCTGATGCCGTATTTTTCGGCAAACTGACTGACTGAAATGTACTCCATCTATCGGCAAGTTTTTATTGAAAACCGCTGCAAAGATAATGATTTTTGCCGATAGCGGCAAGTTTTTGACTAAAACTGCTTCGTTAATGAACGTGGCACATCTTTACTTTGGTTGCGGGTATTTCATTTTCGGCCACGGTCATTAGGTCTCTGTCAAGAATCACGAAATCGGCGTCTTTCCCGACTTCAATGCTGCCTTTGCGACCTTCAAGGAAGCAACCTTTGGCCACCCAAATCGTGATGGAACGCAGGGCTTGTTCGCGGGTTAGAGCATTTTCCATCTGGAATCCTTCGGCGGGCGTGCCGTCCAAGTGCTTACGGGCAACAGCGGCATAGAAGGTGTAAATCGGGCTAATGTCCTCGATGGGGAAGTCGGTGCCATTGATGACCCAACCGTTTTGCTGAAGCAACTGTTGGTAGGCGTATGCATTTTTGATGCGCTCGCCCAAACGCTCGTCGGCCCAGTCCATGTCGGAAGTGCAGTGAGTGGTTTGGATGGAGGGGATGACTGATAATTCTCCAAAGCGTTGGAAATCCGAGTCTGCCACTGTTTGCGAGTGCTCGATGCGCCAGCGGAGGTCGTTTTGGTCTTTCAGGTATTCGGAGTAGATGTCCAGGATATGGTGCACGCCGCCGTCGCCGATGGCATGGCAACAGACTTGGTAGCCGGCATCGTAGGCCTTTTGGCAGACGTGACGGTAAAACTCGTCACTTTCCAAAATCAAGCCGTCGTTTGTCGGGTCGTCGGAATAAGGTTCAAGCAGCTTCGCTCCACGGGAACCTAAGGCACCGTCAGCGTAAATCTTCACGCTGCGGACAGTGAGCCTTTCCTTGTCAATCACGCCTTGACGCATGAAATGGTCCATCGTCTCGTCGTCGGGGTTGACCATGGCGTTGACATGCATCATGAGTTGTCCAGCCTGTTGCAGGCTGTCTATAAGTTCGATGGTGGCGATGTCTTGTCCCGCATCGGTGACACTAGTCAGACCGACGGCCATGCAGTTCTCTTGTGCCTTGAGCAGGGCTTGGATGCTTTGTGCAGTTTCCATCTTGGGTACCAAAGCCTTGGCAGCGTCAGCGAGGTTGTCCAACAGCACTCCTGTGCAACGACCCTCTTTGACGATAGCCATGCCGCCGTCCATCTTTGTGTTAGCGTCTATGTTGGCTAATGCAAGAACCTCCTTGGAGACTAGCACGGCGTGACCATCCACGCGAGTCAGCAGGACTTTCTTGTCAGGGAAGGCTTCTGCGAGTTTCGTATTGTCGGGAAATTCGGCCACTTCCCAAAGGTTTTGGTCCCAGCCGCGCCCCAAGAGCCATTCGGCAGGGTAGAGGCTGTCGTGCACTTTGAGGCGTTCGATGACCTCGTCGTAGGAGCGGCAGCCTTTCAGGTCGGCCCAGCGGACGAGGTTCTCGCCGTAGCCTGTGAAATGGCTATGTCCATCCATAAAGCCGGGATAGACCGCATCGCTTTGGGCATCGATGGTTTCCTTGGCAGCGTATTGGCGCATGATGGTCTCTTCGTCGCCAACGGCGACGAACTTGCCGTCTTTCACGGCAAAGGCTTGGGCTTTGGAAAAGTCGTCGTCCACGGTATAGATGTTGGCGTTGTGGACGATGAGGTCGACAGGTGTTTTTTGGTTACAAGAAGCCATAAAGGAAAGAGTTAATGCGAAAACTACTAAAGGCATAGAAGTTCTCACCTTTCTGCCTATGTCATTTCGAGGCCATAAGCCGAAGAAATCTATAGGCAGAAAGGTGCGGAATGACAAGCCTTTGATGATATTTTTGATGGTTTGCTTTGCAAGTGTCTCCATTGTTTGATGTTTTCTATGAATGAGACGACAAAAATAGTGAAAACAGCCTTACAGCCATTCCACTTTTCCGCTTTGTAGGTAGTAGAAGGCGGCTACGACTTTGGCGCCAACATGATGGACGATTTCATCTTCTTCAATCAGTTTTGCCATCCTTTTGGCATGTTCCTTCGCGTTGTCATCGATACAGCAATTTTTGTTGATGGAAGGCTTGATGCGTTTGGCTAAATCAAGGATATGACCGGGCAAGTCACCGCCTTGGCAGGTTGCCGTGACCGCGCCACAGGCGGCGTGTCCCATGACGACTACCAAAGGCGTTCCCAGATGCTCGACGGCATATTCAATGGAACCAAGGACTTCCTCATCCACGATGTTGCCTGCATTGCGGATGACGAAGAGGTCGCCGAGTTTCTGGTCGAAGATGATCTCGGGTGCCACGCGACTATCGGAGCAGCACAGCACGACGGCGAAGGGATGCTGACCCTTACTGAGTTGTTTCCGCAATTCGGAATAATCATCTTTTGGTGTAAAGTCACCCGAAACGAAACGGGCGTTACCCTCTTTGAGTAGATCTAAAGCTAGTTTTGTGTTCATAATAATTCTCCCTTTAAAAATTGGAATAATCCCATATAAACTATACCTTTTGCATCGGTATAGGTGGCGATGTCGTCTCCAGTGATGACGATTTTTTTGAAACTGTCGTCCACTTTTTGCAGAGAGCGGATTTCATTTTCTTGCTTTTCGGCATTATCCATCTTGAAGGCGGATTGGATATAGTACTTGTCCATCCCGTTTTGTGCGATGAAGTCGATTTCGTATTGTATGTAGGCCATCTTGCCTTCACGCATTTCGCGACTTTCCACCAATCCCACATCTACGCTGAAACCTCTCATCCTCAATTCATTATATATGATATTTTCCATGATGTGAGTGATTTCTTGCTGACGGAAATTGAGTTTGGCATTGCGTAGTCCTACATCGACGGCATAGTATTTCTTAATGCTTTCAAAATATTTGTTTCCCTTTATGTTGAAGCGTTTTGCACCTTCGAAAAGGAAGGCCTCCTCAAGGTAATCAATGTAATTTCCAACAGTTTCTGGGTCGATTTTGGTCTTTTGAACACTTTGCAGCACATTGCTGATGCGGTTGGGATTGGTCAAGGAACCGATAGATGAACACAGTGCATCGGCTAGCGCAGAAAGGGCCTCGCGGTTTTTCACATGGTTGCGTTCCACCACATCGTCAAGGTAGGTCTTGCTCCAAAGCCGTTGCAAGTAAGCCACTTTCTGCTCGGGAGTATGATGGTTGAGCAATCCGGGCATGCCTCCGTAGGTGTAGTATTCTTTCCAAAGTTCGTTAATAGGCTCGGTCCTGTTTGAGCAAAACTCCTTGAATGAAAGTGGATAAACTCGCACTTCATCACCGCGGCCACGGAAAATGGTTCGAATGTCGGAAGAAAGGAAGTGCGAATTGCTCCCAGTGATGTAAACGTCCACATTGTCCTTGGCATTCAGTCCGTTGACAATCTTTTCAAACCCCTCCACCTCTTGCACTTCGTCTAGAATGACATAATAATTGGTTTTGGGTGAAGTGATGCGGCTGTAAAGGAACTCTTTCAAGGCGCCACGTTTGGTGAGGTCGCCATATAGTTCCTCTTCGTCATCCATGTCGAAGGAAACGATGACGATGCTTTCTTCGGCTACACCGTTGGAGACCAGATAATCCTTGAAGATGCGCTTGAGGAGCCACGACTTTCCGCATCGCCTTGGACCAGTGACGATTTTCACTTCGCCATTGTCCATTCGGTCGATGAGTTTTTGGAGATAAGTCTCGCGCTTGATATAATTTTGTTCCATTTTTATTCGGAATTTTCTGCAAAATTACAATAAATTCCGAATTGAAATCGTTTTTATTCCGATTTTTCTGTAAAATTACAATAAATTCAGATTTGTAGCTGTTTCTATTCGGAATTTTCTGCAAAACTACAATAAATTCCGAATGGAATTACAAAATCTCCCGTGCAATCCAAGCGCAAGCTTCGGCATCGGCCAAGGCGTTATGATGGTTGACCAAATCGAAGCCGCAGGCTGCCGCCACGGTGTGCAGCTGGTGGTTGGGTAACTGCTTCCCGAAGTGTTTGCGCGCGGCGCGGCAGGTGCAGTAGAACTGATAGTCGGGGTAATCCATCTGATAGCAGCGCATCACGGCCTTGAGGCAACCTTCATCGAAGGGGCTGTTGTGCGCCACGAGAGGCAGACCCTCAATAAGCGGCTCAATCTTTTGCCAGACGTATGGAAACACGAGTGCATCCTCGGTATCGGCCTTAGTGATGCCATGGACGAGGGTGTTCCAATAGAGGTAATAATTCGGCTCAGGCTGAATGAGCGAATAAAACGAGTCCGCGAACTCGCCTTCTTTCACAATCACCACGCCCACGCTGCACACGCTGGTGCGCTCGTTGTTGGCGGTCTCGAAGTCTATGGCGGCGAAATTGTTCATTCAAAATCAATGGTTTATTCCCACTCAGCAATCCATTGTTGGATTTCCTTCACCCGCTGTGCATATTTCTCCAATTGTCCTTCAATAAAGTCGTCGCTGTATTTGCGGTCGCAGAAGCCGTTGCCACGTGCCACGTAGTCGTCGTCTTCGAGTGAGCCGAGGATATCTTGATAGTTCTCGTAATACTGCTGGTTGTCGCGCAAGAGGCGTTGCAAGTCCTCAAGGTTGGCCTCGATGTGCTCGCCCGTGGAAAAGGTGAATCGTTTTTTCATGGCTTATCCGATGGATTGCAAGTCGGTCAGTTTCTTATAAACACCACCCAAGGCAATCAAGTCGTCGTGTTTGCCGCGCTCGATGATTTTGCCTTTCTGTAATACCACGATTTCGTCGGCGTATTGGATGGTCGATAGACGGTGGGCAATGACGATGGAGGTGCGCTGGCTCATCACCTTCGACAAGGCGTCTTGCACCAAACGCTCGCTTTCGGTGTCCAACGAGGAAGTGGCTTCGTCCAAGATAAGGATGGGCGGGTTCTTTAGCACGGCACGGGCGATACTCAAGCGTTGGCGTTGGCCGCCAGAGAGGTTCATGCCTCGGTCGCCGATGCGGGTGTCGTAGCCATGCTCCAACTCCATGATGAACTCATGCGCGTTGGCGATCTTGGCAGCTTCGATGACCTGTTCCTTCGAGACGTCCTTCATGCCGAAGGCGATGTTGTTGAACACGGTGTCGTTGAAGAGGATGGTCTCCTGTGACACTACACCCATCAAGCCGCGCAAGTCGCCAATCTTGTAGTCGCGGATGTCGTGACCATCGATGCTGACGCAACCGCTGCCTACTTCGTAGAAACGTGGCAGGAGGTCGGCCATGGTTGACTTGCCGCCACCGCTTTCGCCAACGAGGGCGACGAACTTGCCTTTCGGTATCTTCAAGTCGATACCTTTCAAGACCTCGTCTTTGCCATAGCTGAAATGTACGTCTTTGTATTCGATGCTGTCTTTGAAGTCTTTGATATGCAGAGCGTTTTCTTTCTCAGTAATCACCTCTTCGGCGTCCAATATTTCGAAGATGCGTTCGGCCGAGGCGATGCCTTTCTGCACGTTGTAGTAGCCTTGCGAGAACGACTTGGCAGGGGAGATGATTTGTGAGAAAACGACGATGTAACTGATAAAACTGCCCGCATCGATGCTGCCGTTGCCGCCGAGGATGAGCTTGCCTCCAAACCACAATACGAGGATAACCACAGCTGATGATAGGAACTCACTCATCGGCGAACTCATGTCGCGCTTGCGGTGGATGCCACGAAGCACTTTGGTATAATCGGCATTTTGTTCTTCAAACTTGTCGCTAGAATATCGTATGGCGTTGAAAGCCTTGATGATACGCAAGCCAGAAATGGTTTCTTCCACGGTGGAGATGATGCCCGCTAACTTGGTTTGTCCTTCTTTCGATTCCTTCTTTAGCATCTTGCCGACCTTGCCGATAATCAGACCTGCCAAAGGCAAGACAATCAGCACGAAAAGGGTGAGCTTCGGGCTGAGGGTAATCATGAAGGCGAAATAGAAAAAGATGGTCAGCGGGTCCTTGATGAGCATCTCCAAGTAGTTCAAAATCGAGACCTCGACCTCTTGCACATCGGTGGTGATACGGGCAATGGTGTCACCTTTCTGCCGGCTGTGGTAGAAGGAGAGAGGCAGAATGAGGATTTTGTTGTAGACGTCGCGGCGCAGGTCGTGGACTGCCCCGACGCGCACATTGGCCATGAAATAACAAGCGAAGAAGCGTCCGAGGTTGCGGAAGAAAAACGCAACCAACAGCAGCAGGCACATGAAGACCAAAGCATGGTACTTGCCTCCATCGGCAATGAGGCTGCTCATGAACCAGTTGAGATAGCCCATTAGGTAGTCGGAAGTGAAAGAGAACTCGGGCTTGGCCATGACTTCCACCGCGCCTTCCTTGAATAATAAGGTGAGGAACGGTCCCACCAAAGCGAAGGAAAACAGCGAGAAGAAAATGGTCATCAGGTTGAAGACCAGATTCAAGACGATGCTGCCCCAGTAGGGCTTGACGTAGGTGAGGACGCGGGAGAAAGTCTTTTGCTTGGCCATAGGCGTTGGTTTGCTCTTATCTCAAACGCGGTTTCCGCTCAATAATTGTATCCCGTGTAATTCTCCGGCGTGATGGCAGCCAATTCCGCCTTGATTTTCTCGCTCACAGGCAAGCCCTTGATGAACTCATCGATAGCGGCCTTGTCGATATGCTTGTTCGTGCGGGTGAGGCCTTTCAGCAACTCGTAAGCACCTTCCACCTGCTCGCGGCGGAGGATGGTCTGGATGGCTTCGGCCACCACGGCATAGTTTTGTTGCAGGTCTTGGCGGATCTTGTCCTCGTTGAGCAAGAGTTTGTCCAAACCCTTCATCAGCGACTTGAGCGCAATCAAGGTATGGGCAATTGGCACGCCGATGTTGCGGGTGACGGTGGAGTCGGTGAGGTCACGCTGCAGGCGGCTGATGGGCAGCTTGGTGCTGAGGAAGGTGAGGATGGCGTTGGCCATGCCGAGGTTGCCTTCGGCGTTCTCGA
>JAEEGG010004709.1_pt1 | contig 32934 bp, 22 predicted proteins | sample 9134161 | NCBI WGS metagenome assembly JAEEGG01 (sample SAMN16246543, study PRJNA631951) | gut metagenome | biome: gut microbiome; feature: rumen; material: CR-attached | host: Bos | place: Iran: Karaj | collected 2018-10 | reverse complement strand
ATGAAGTCTGATATCATCGTAATCGGCGGGGGTGCCGCCGGCCTGATGGCCGCATATGGTGCGGCATCCACCCTGGTTGCAGCCGGTTCCGATGCCTCCGTGCTGGTGCTGGAGAAGATGCCGCGACCCGGCCGCAAGATAATGATCACCGGCAAGGGACGCTGCAATTTCACCAACGTCAAAGACTGGAATTCCTTCAGTGCGCACATACGCTCCAAGGCCAATTTCGTCAAGCCCGCCTTCTACAATCTGACCCCGGAAAAACTGATGGATTTCTTTTCTTCCGTGGGGATGGATTCCGTTGTGGAGCGCGGCGACAGGGCCTTCCCGGCTTCGTATCATTCTACCGATGTGATAGATGCGCTGGTGCGTGCCTGCAATGGCGTGGGGGTCAAGATTGAGACCGAGGCGGAGGTGGCTTCCATCGCGTCCGAGGGCGCTTTCGAGGTCAGCCTTGCAGATGGCCGCAGCTATTCCTGCAGCCGCCTTGTAATAGCCACCGGCGGTCTGTCCTATCCCGGAACCGGCTCCACCGGCGACGGCTACCGCTTCGCCACCGGCACCGGCCACAGCCTCTCCCCACTCTTCCCATCACTCACCGCCCTCGTCCCAAAAGGGTATAAAGTTGCCGCCGGCCAGTCCGGAAGGGATATCCCCCTCCGAACCGGTGCCGGCTCCGCCGGCATCCCTCCCATCGCGAGCGATGGGCCCCTCCCTCTAACATTGCCGAGGGTGGCATGCCTCTCGGAGGGGGATATCCCTTCTGGACTGGAGCGCCACCTCGATAGGTCACTGCCGTTGAGCGAGTTGGGAGAGAAGTTCCAGAATGTGCATCTGAAGAACGTTGGAGTGCAGTTGGTGATAGAGGGGACGGTGGCCGACAGCGAATTCGGCGACATAGACTTCACGGACGGAGGGATAGAAGGGCCTATAGGATTCCAACTGAGCAGGAAAGCGGTCAAGGCCCTCATCAACGGCTCCCGCGTCAAACTCGTAGTAGATCTCAAATCCGGCATCAGCCTCACTGAAATCACCGCCAGGGTAAAGGAACTCTGGACCCAGATAGATAAAGATCCCCGCAGCCGCGGAGTCCGCGAAAAGGAGAAATGCCGCATACTTCTCGGCAAACTTATGCCCTGGGAACTGATTCCGGCATTCATAGCCTGCAACCCCGGCATAATCACCCTGGAGCGCAAAGGGCGCACGGACACCAAGGTCTGGGTGAATCTTCCGACCATAGCCAAGTGCCTGAAGGAGTGGACTTTCGATATCGAAGGCTATGTGGGATATGAGAGGGCGGTGGTGACTGCCGGAGGTGTGAGTACGGATGACGTGATTGCCAAGACTCTTGAGTCGCGCGTCAGGCCCGGCCTCTATTTCTGCGGCGAAGTCCTCGATATCGATGCCGATACAGGCGGCTACAACCTCCACTGCGCCTTCTCCACCGGCCTCCTTGCCGGCCAATCTGCCGCAAAATCCTTAGTCAGCTAGAAATCTGCGATACGGGAGACGGGAGCGACGTCGAGGCCGGTACGCTCGCCGGCGAGGTAGTGATAATAACCGGCAATAGCGATCATCGCGGCATTATCCGTCGTAAACTTGAATTCGGGAAGATAGGTATTCCAGCCGCGCTTCCTGCCCTCGGAGACTATACGGTCGCGAAGTCCGCTGTTGGCCGAAACACCGCCGCCAATGGTAATCTCCTTGATACCGGTCTGCTTTGCAGCCTTTATCAACTTGTCCATCAGTATATCGATAAGTGTCTTCTGGAACGAAGCACAGATATCTTCTTTGTTCTTCTCCATGAAATCCGGATCCTTGGCCATCTCGTCACGCACGAAATACAGCAGCGAAGTCTTGATGCCGCTGAAACTGTAGTCCAGACCGGGAATGTGAGGCTTGGCGAACTTGAAGCGCAGCGGATCCCCCTGCTTGGCAAGACGGTCGATGACCGGACCTCCGGGATAGCCGAGCCCCATCATCTTGGAACATTTGTCGAAAGCCTCGCCCACGGCATCGTCGATGGTCTGCCCCAGGATTTCGAAATCCAGAGGGGAATTCACCTTGACTATCTGGGAGTTGCCGCCCGAAACCAGCAGACATAGATACGGGAAAGCGGGCTGTACCACGGGCTTGTCCTTCTGTTTCACGAAACCCGCGAGGATATGCCCCTGGAGATGGTTTACCTCGACGATGGGAATATCCAGGGCAAGGCCCAGGGACTTGGCGAAGGATGTGCCCACAAGCAGCGAGCCCAGCAGGCCGGGACCGCGGGTAAATGCAATGGCAGTAAGATCGGAGGCGGAAATTCCCGCACGGGAAAGCGCCTCGCTCACCACGGGGACAATGTTAAGTTCGTGTGCCCTGGAAGCAAGTTCCGGCACCACCCCTCCATATGCCTTGTGCACGTCCTGGCTGGCGATTACGTTCGACAGCAGCCAGCCATCGGCGATGACGGCGGCGGAAGTATCGTCGCAGGAGCTCTCTATTCCTAAAATAATATCCATTTCACCAGTTTTGCGAATGCAAATTTAAGCATTATTTCGTATTTTTGTAGATTAGAATAATTGTGCGCCTACGAAAAGGAATGCTGACATAGCCGTAAGAATCTTCGGGTTCATAGTTCTGTTGCTGGCAACGGCAGCAGTGGCCGTGCAGTCCCCCGGCGTGCAGGCAAGGCTGGTGCGCCAGCTTATCTCCCGCTATTCCGAGAAACTCGGCGGGCAGATAGCCTTCTCTTCGGTCAACGTCCAGGCCCCGGGCACGATAGAGCTCAAGGACGTGCTGATCATCGATTCCAACCCTTACACCGCAGACCCTTTCAACAACGGCTACGCCAGCAGCGACACCCTGCTCAACGCCAGGTCGATAAGGGCCAGCGTATCTGCGAAGATGCTTCTCAAAGGAGAAGCCGTGCACCTCAGCCGGGTGGAGATAAGGGATGCGGATGCCTTCCTGGCCCTAGAGCCGGTGAAGCTGACCAACTTCGAAAGGGTGCTCAGCCCCGATGCGAAGAAGGACTCCACTTCCAAGAAGATGCCTCCGCTTTCGGTGGGAAAGATATACGGGCAGAACATACATTTCCGTATGGCCGACTTCGAAAGGGCCCGCAAGCACTTCTTCGAAGGGGCCATCAACTACGAAGACCTGGACACCCGCATCAGCGAACTGGTAGGCCGCAACCTGTCGGTACGCGACGGATACGTGTCCGGCACGGTGGACAGGCTGGCCGTCAAGGAGAAATCCGGAGCCGACGTGGTAATCAGCGGCCGCACCAAGGTCGGGCACGGGCAGACCATAGTCAAGGACCTCCGCATAAAGGACTCCCTGACCGATTTCCACGCCCCGCTCTATTCGATGACCTACAAGAACGTGAAGTCCTTCAAGCACTACTGCCGCGACGTCCGTATGCGCCTGAAGCTGGCCAAGAGCACGCTTTCTTCCAAGACCATCAACTGGTTCGCGGAGGGGAACCTGGCGGATATGGATTTCCTGCTGGATGTGGACGAGATAGATGCGGAAGGCTATGTCTGCGACCTCGACATAAAGACCCTGCGCTTCACCGACCTCTATGGAGGGGTGAAGGGGGATGCATCCTGCCGCCTCACCGGCATAACCATCACCAAGGACTTCGTGCTGGACGCCCTGGTGAGGAAGATGGATTTCACCACTGCCGGAGCCGGCAAGTTCGCCGGCCGCATGTTCGGCAAGGACATAGACATCAGCAAGTTCGCCAGAGGAGAAAGGCTCTCCTTCAGCGGCAGCGCCAAGGGCCCTCTCGACAAGATAGACGCCAAGGGCAGGCTCAAGGCGGGGTCCGGCAGCGCCGATGCCAGGCTGCGCATTACCAACCTGCGCAAAAAGACGGTCCCCACCGGCGTAGAAGGAACATTCAGCACCCGCAACCTCAAGGTCGGGAAGATGATAAATCAGGATTTCATCGGCAAGGTAACCGCCAACACCGGTTTCAAAGCCCAACTTGACAATGGCTCCGTGTCGGTGAAGGTGGATTCGCTGATGGTAGATAAACTCGGCCTGCTGGGCTACGACTACACCGGCATAGCCGCGGCGGGAACCTACTCCGACAATGCCTTCGACGGAAAGATCATCTGTGCGGACCCCAACCTCAACTTCATCTTCCAGGGAATTTTCAACCTCTCCCCCAAGACCAACAACGCCCTCTACAAGTTCTCCGCCAACGTGGGCTATGCGGACCTCGAAGCCCTGAAGCTCGACAAGCGAGGGGGGACCTCCAAGGTATCCGCCGAGCTTAACGCCAACCTGATGAAGATTTCGAGGGGAGACCTGCTGGGAGATTTCAACATCTACGACCTGACCCTCGAAAACGACAACGGCGTCAAGTACATAGGCGACATCTACGCCGGCTCCCATACCACCGGCGGTACCAGCCGGGCCCAGATACGCTCCAACTTCCTGGACGCAGGATATGTGGGCAACCGCAACCTGCTGGACTTCTTCGGCGACATCCAGACCGTGACCACCCGCCGGGAACTGCCGGCACTCTACAGCAAGCGCAACAAGGACACGGGCGACCCCGATGCCGACTACGACATAAGCATAGATTTCCACGACAGCCGCGACATACTATCCTTCATCAAGCCCGGCATCTATATCGCGGATTCCACAAGGATTGACGTGCGGATGACCGGAGGCAAGCTCAACGCCAGCGTCCGCTCCCCCAGGCTCGCCTATCTTACGAACTACCTCAAAGGCCTCAACATAGCCCTGGACAACGAAGGAGGCAGCGCGAACGCCACCCTGCTGACTGACGAACTCCAACTCGGCCAGATAGGCTTCACCAACAGCGCATTCACCGCCTTCGCGCAGAAGAACGACTTCTTCCTGAGTTTCCACTACGACAACATAGTGGGCATAGACAATATGGGAGAGATATACCTCGCAGGCAACATCGAACGCGACAAGAGCGACACCCTGATAGTGAACGCCAAGCCGCTGTCTTCCTACGTACGTTTCGATGACGAGCAGTGGGACCTCGCCGAATCCAACGTCCGTTACCGCGCGGGAGAAGCCAAGTTCGAGAACTTCCTCATCTACAACGGGGACCAGTCCATTAGCATCAACGGAGGTATCTCCCCCAATCGCAAGGATACCCTCAAGCTGGACATCAACAGCGTGGACCTCGCCGCCATCAACCACTTCACCGGCAGGGACTTCGGCTTCAAGGGCCGTACTTCGGGCAAAGCACTGCTCTCTTCGCCGCTGAAGGGGAATGTCATAGGACTTATGAACCTCGCCTGCGACTCGCTCGAAGTCGGAGGGGAAAGCGCCGGCTCGCTGAGGATGGCCCTGGCTTGGGACAAGTCGGCGGACAAGCTCAGCGCCTTCATCCGTGACATAGCCGACGGAATGGACGCTATAAACATCAGGGCCGGAATGGGCCTGAAGAGCAGGAAGGTGGACATGGACGCCAAGGTCGAAGGGCTCAAGCTCGCGCTCCTCTCCCCCGTCATCCCGGATGCCATCAGCAAACTGGGAGGCTCGCTCCACGGGCAATTCAGCGCCAAAGGCAGCTTGGACAGCCTCATCCTGTCCAGCAACGGAGCAAGGGTGGAGGACGGCAAACTGAAGGTGGAATACACCGGAGTCAACTACAAGCTCGGCGGGCCCTTCCATCTGGAAAACGACGGCATATTCTTCGACGGCTTCAGCATAACGGACGACGAGGGAGGATTCGGTTCCCTGAACGGAGGCTTGCGCTTCAGCAATCTCAAGGATATTGCCTTGGATGCAAGGCTTAGCCTGAGCAACCTAATGTTCCTGGGCAACAGCAGCGGAGATATCTACGGAGACCTCTACGCCAGCGGCAACATATGGCTGAGCGGCAACCCCGGGAACATCTCCATCGATGCCGACGTGTTCACCAACAAGGCTGGCAGCGTGCACGTCTCGCTGGGAGGAGCATCCTCCGCCACAGTGGGCGACCTGCTGACCTTCACCGACCACAGCGAATCCCGCATCGACCCTTACGAGCTGATGCTTATGGAGATACTCCAGCAGGCAGCGGCCATCAAGAAAGAATCCGCCACTAACATAATGGCCAGGGCCAGGATCAACGCCACCCCTGAACTGGAAGCGGTGCTGGAGCTCGACAACAGCGGCGAGAACTTCCTTACCGCCCGCGGCTCGGGCCTGCTCAACGTCGAATTCAATTCCGGCCGCAAACAGGTGGATGTCACCGGCGACTACAACATCTCCAACGGTAAATACCACTTCGCCCTGCCTGGCATAGTCAGCAAGAACTTCAACATCAACAGCGGCAGCAGCATCAAGTTCGGTGGCGGCCTCGCCAACAGCGAACTGGACATCGACGCTATCTACACCATACGCACCGACATCAACAAGCTTATGGCGGATACATCCTCGGTAGCTACCAGGAGGATGGTCAACTGCGGCATCAGCATAACCGACAAGCTGAGTTCCCCCAAGCTCGGCTTCTCCATCGACATCCCCGACCTCGACCCCACCACCAAATCCGAGGTTGAAAGCGCCCTGAACACCGAAGACAAGGTGCAGAAGCAGTTCCTCTCGCTGGTGATTACCGGAGGATTCATCGAGAACGAGCAGACCGGCATCATCAACAATACCAACCTGGTGTTCTCGAACGTCAGCGAAATGATGTCCAGGCAGCTCAGCAACCTGCTCAACCGTATGGACATTCCTGTCGACCTGGGCGTGGGATACCAGCAGAATTCCAGCGGCACCAACCTGTACGACGTGTCGGTGAGCACCGAGCTCTTCGACAACCGCGTGGAAGTGCGCGGCTCCTTCGGCAACCGCCAGTACAGCACATCCAACAATCCTAACGGCGATATGGTGGGCGACCTCGACATAGACGTCAAGCTCGACCGCCCCGGCGAGCTGAGGCTCAACCTCTTCTCGCACTCCGCCGACGAGTACACATCCTACCTCGACTACTCCCAGCGCAATGGCGTTGGCATCACATACCAGAAAGAATTCAACAAATGGTCCGACTTCGTACGCAGTCTCTTCCGCAGCAGGAAGAAACGCCAGCAGATGGAAAAAGAGACGGCCGTCCCCGAAGAGAAGAGGACCATAACGGTGGAAGCAGATGAATAAAGGCAAACTATACCTGATACCCTCCCCCCTCGGAGAATACGATCCATCGGAAGTCATCCCCGAAGGCACCCTGAAGGTGCTCAAAGGCATCAGCACTTTCGTAGTGGAAGAGACCCGCACCGCCAGGCGCTATCTATCGGCAGCAGGTCTCAAAGGGCATATCGCAGAGCTTGAATTCCACGAGCTGAACGAGCATACCGCTCCGACCGAAGTGGAGGCCCTGGCCGTCCTTTTCGACAAAGGGGACGTAGGCCTGATTTCCGAGGCCGGCCTGCCCGCGGTCGCCGATCCCGGAGCCGCCCTGGTAGCGCTCTGCCACCGCGAAGGGATAACGATCGTGCCTCTGGTAGGCCCTTCCTCACTTATGCTGTCGCTGATGGCCTCCGGCCTGGACGGGCAGAGTTTCGCATTCCGGGGATATCTCCCCGCAAAGACCGACGAGCGCCGCGCGGCCATACGCCGCTGCGAAAAGGACTCCGCCGCCTTGCATCAGACCCAGATCTTCATAGAGACTCCCTATCGCAACGATTCCCTGCTGAAAGACCTGCTGGAGCAGCTGGGCCCCGCCACCAGGCTTTGCATCGCCGCAGACATCACCCTCCCCGACGCTTACATAAAAACCGCAAAAGTCTCACAATGGAAAAAAGATGTTCCGCAGATAGGAAAGCGCCCGTGCGTGTTCCTGATTTTGGCAAAATAGAGCTGCTGGGGATGGAATTCCTGGCCTACCACGGCTGCCTGGCCTCCGAAAAGGAGAATGGCGGCAGTTTCGTGGTGGACTTCCGCGCTACCGTGGATCTGGCAGCTGCCGCCCAGAGCGACGACCTGGCCGATACCCTTGACTATTCTGCCATCTACAAGATAGTTGCAGCGGAAATGGCCACCCCCTCCGACCTTCTGGAAAACGTCGCCGGCAGGATAAGGGCCGCCATCGAGGAGGCCTTCCCGGCCCTTCCGGAGTTCGAGATCAGCGTTTCCAAGAAGAATCCTCCGGTGGGAGGCAGTGCAGCCGTGGCGAAGGTGACTTTATATGGAGGGTGTGCCCGATGAAGATTGCTTTTATCACCCTTGGATGCAAGTTGAATTTCGCGGAGACAGCGACCTACGAAAGGGGTTTCCGCGCAGCTGGGCTGGAAGTTGTGCCCTGGCGCGAGAAGGCTGATATATACCTGATAAACACCTGTACGGTCACCGAGACTTCGAACAGCAAGTCGCGCGGAGAAATCCGCAAGGTGCATCGTATCAATCCTGATGCCCGTATCATCGTTACTGGTTGCTATGCGCAGATGAAGCCGGATGAAATACGGGCCATACCGGGTGTCAGCCGCGTTTTCCTTTCGGCCGAAAAATCGCTGGTCGTCCCGGAAACACTTTCCTCCGAAGGCATACGTACCGGGCAGGAACTGCCCCTGGAGGGCCTGTCCACCCCCGGACAGGGGCAGGGGGAGGGGCCCGACGGAGACAAGCGGTCGTCTGACCGCGAAGGATACGTTGGGAGGGGCCGGAGTGAGCGAAGCGAACGGAGTTCCTCCAGGGGCAGTTACCTGCCCGGAAGTGTATTCGGAGCGTATTCGACATCCGAGAGGACCAGGGCGTTCCTGAAGGTGCAGGACGGATGCGACTATTTCTGCCGCTACTGCACGATTCCATATGCCAGGGGACGCAGCCGCAGCATCCCCATATGCGAGGCGGTGAAGGCTGCAGAGGCAATAGCCGCCGAAGGCGTCAAGGAAGTAGTGATAACCGGCATAAACACCGGCGACTACGGCCGCGGCACCGGCGAATCCTTCCTCCAGCTGCTGAAAGCCCTCAACGAAGTGAAAGGAATAGAAAGATGGCGCATCTCCAGCATAGAGCCGAATCTGATAACCGAGGAAATAATCGACTGGATAGCCTCCGGGACCAAGTTCCAGCCCCACTTCCACATCCCTCTGCAGCAAGGCACCGACGAAATACTCGCAAAGATGGGCCGCCGCTACACCACAGCCTTCTTCGCCGAAAAGATAGCCTACATCCGCAATAAGATGGAAGGCCCCGGCAAGCCCAAGGTATTCTTCGGATTCGACGTGATGGCCGGCCTTCCGGGAGAAACCGACGAACTCTTCGAACAGGAACTCGCATTCCTGGAAAAGATACGCCCGGCGTTCATCCACATATTCCCCTACTCCAAACGTCCGGGCACACCGGCTGCGACTATGGACGGGCAGGTTCCCGAACAGGTCAAGGCAGAGCGCGTGAAGAAGCTGGAAGAGCTTTGCGACCGCCTGCACTCCGAATTCACGGAGCAGAACCGGGGAATAGCCGAAAAGGTACTCTTCGAATCGAAGGAGAAGGACGGCAGCATGGGAGGATACACCGGCAATTACATAAGGATTACACGCCCCTACGACCCTGCGCTGGTAGGGGTGCTGACGGACATCATAATATGAAACTGACTTTCTTCGGAACCGGAACATCCCAGGGCATCCCCATTATAGGATGCCAGTGCCCAGTGTGCCGGAGCACGGACCCCCGCGACAAGCGCTACCGCGCTTCTGCCCTGTTCGAGGCCGGGGGGCTGAACATACTGGTGGATTGCGGGCCCGACTTCCGCAGCCAGATGCTTAGGGCCGGCATCGGCCATCTGGACGCCATACTCATCACCCATAACCACAAGGACCATATAGGCGGTCTGGATGACGTAAGGTCCCTGAACTATGTGGACCGCCGCCCCGCGGAGATTTACTGCGAGCCCAAGATACTGGACGACCTGAAAAGGGAATATGCCTATGCCTTCGCATCTCCCAGATATCCCGGAGCGCCCGAATGGCATATACATCTGATAGGTACGGATCCCTTCACCGTGCATCCCTGCGCAGATGACAAGGAACTGGTATGGATACACGATGTGGGATACGGCTACAAGATGCCCGACGGCAGCATTCAGCCAGGGCCCGAGGACATCGTGGACATTGCCACGGAAGACGGAAAGGGGGTAAAGGTGATACCCATAAGGGGAATACACGGAAAGATGCCGATACTCGGTTTCAGGATAGGGAATATCGCATATCTCACCGACCTCAGCTACATCCCCGAAGAAGAAATGCACAAGCTGGAAGGGCTGGAGCACGTGACCTTGAACACCGTCAGCTACAAGCCTCACCACTCGCATCTGAGCCTGGACGAAGCCCTTTCGCTTGCCGACCGCATCGGTGCCAAGCATACCTGGCTCACGCATCTCAGCCACAATTTCCCAGTCTATGAGCAATTCGCGGAAGAACTGCGCGCACTATGCGCCGGCCGTGGCATACGCTCGGAGGTGCTGCCGGCTTACGACGGACTGGTAATCAGCGATTGACAAGGGATTATTCTTCCCCGAAATAAGAAAGCAGATATTTCAGGCGGCTTTCGTCCGGCTCGTTCACGTAGCCTATGATGGCTTCCGTGCGTGCGGCGCTCTTCTCTTTGAGCATTGCATATCGGGCAGGCTGCAGATCGACATTTCCTCTCTGAAGATGATTGTGGTGCAGGGTTATCACGTCGCTTTTCTCGCCCGGCACATAGCGGATCACGTGCTCCTGGCTAAGCCTGTATAGCAACTGACGCAGGGCCGGGACGGAGACTCCCAAGCTTTCCGCCGCGAAATCCTCGGCTATGGCCACGGGGTAAGAGAAGATGCCGGTATAATTGCGCATCAGCAGCTCCAGCAGGGGCACCATCAAAGGGTCAGGAAGGTCTATGTCGTAGAGATCCCGCCTTTCGACTGCGATCTTGACCTGGGTATTGATATCCACCGACTCGGTGTAGCTGATATGGTCGGAACGCTGCAGGTAGATGATGGCATTGCGGGCGGATGCCTGGCTCAACTTATAGTGGGAGCAGAAATCTGCCAGGCTGAAACGCAGCTGCCGCCCCATCCCCTGCTCATATGGTATCTGGAAGAAAACGTGCAGTTTATGGTAGATATCCTCTATATATTCCAGGCTGGGAAAGGCGAGCGATTCCAGCTGATGCAGGCGACGTACGTCATCGGGGCTCCAAAGGAGCACGGCATAGGATTTCTTGCCGTCACGTCCGGCACGCCCGGCTTCCTGGAAATAGGCTTCGGGACTTTCGGGGATGTCGCAGTGCACCACGAAACGGACATCTGGCTTGTCTATTCCCATTCCGAAGGCATTGGTGCAGATCATCACCCGGATAGCATTATTCTTCCAGGCAGCCTGGCGCTCGTTCCTCATCTCGGGAGAAAGGCCGGCGTGGTAGAATGATGCATTGATACCCTCCGCGCGAAGCAGGGCAGCATATTCCTCGCATTTCTTCCGGCTGCGAAGATACACTATCCCGCTGCCCTCGACGCCATTGCAGACACCGATCAACTGCCCGAGTTTATCCTCGCAGCGGCGCACGACATAGTGGAGGTTCGGCCTCTGGAAACTGGCACGGATCAGAAGATGCTCCTCGAAACCAAGCTTGTCCATTATGTCCTCCGCAACAGGCGGAGTAGCCGTAGCGGTAAGGGCAATCACGGGGGCCTTCACACGCTCGCGGAGCTTTCCTATCTGCAGATAATCCGGACGGAAGTCATAGCCCCACTGGGAAATGCAATGCGCCTCGTCCACCACGATGTAATTGACCTTGAGTATATCTATGTACGACTGGAACAAGGGTGTGGAAAGACGTTCCGGCGAGAGGTACAGGAACTTGAAATCCCCGTATGCGGCATTGTTCAGGGCCGTGTCCACCTGAAAACGGTTCATACCGGCGTGAATAGCCAGGGCCTTGATGCCGCGGGATTCGAGGTTCTGCACCTGGTCCTTCATCAGGGCTATCAGGGGCGTGATAACCAGGGCTATGCCGTCCTTCATAAGGGCCGGCACCTGGAAACAGACCGATTTTCCACCACCGGTAGGAAGGATGGCCAGGACGTCACGGTCTTCCAGGGCGGCGGATATTATCTCCTCCTGCTTCGGGCGGAAGCCATCGTAACCCCAGTATTGCTTCAGGACATCCTTCGCATCCATACCGGAAACTATTTGAACTCTATCTCGTGAGAAACCAGATTATGCTGTTTGATTACCCTTTCGGCGACTTTCCTCAGGCGCGGGACCCTCTTCTGTATGAAGGTGAGGATGTGGCGGTCGCGTTTGTCGGGGTACATCTCGTTGAATCGTATCATCAGACCGGTCTCTATGGCGTCCGACAATTCGTCGTTCACGGCCGAGCCGAAAATCTTCATCGTCGAAGAAGAATTGATGTAGGAGTTGACCAGAGGAGGTATGGTATTTCCAAGCCTGCGGAGTGCCTCCTTAAGGCAGCGGAGATCCGACTTGAGGTCGTCTTCCTTAAGGATCAGGTCCATAATCCTGGGATCCGTCTCAGGAACGAGGCGCTTGTAAGGGGTGATGAGCCCTTCCTTATCGGCGAAATGCTTCTCCAGAAAACGCAATATCAGCTCGCGGGCCAACTTGTCGTAAGACTTGTATATGGTCATCTTGCCGAACAGGTACTCGACTCCGGGATGGCTAAGCAGCACGCCGGCTATACCGTCCCAAAGGTTGTCCATGGTAAACAGCGCCTTGGCGCCGGCCTTGGAACTCTGGTATTCGGGAGCCACGAAGGAGCGGCCGAGTTCCATTGTCTTGTTCAGGTATTCCTGAAGGAACTTCTCGGAGTAATGGAAAAGGTGCGAGGATGTGAAATTAGGCTGGTCGTCCTTACGGAAGGAGACATCCTTCCCGAGGATGAAACGATACCCGCCTATTATCGCCTGGGCATCAGGATCCCAGACAATCAGCTGCTGATAGGGTTTGTCGAGGAAATCATATTCATCGAGGTCCATCTCCTTGCCGGAGCAGCCTCCGGCCTCGCGATAGGTCAGTTCGCGGATACGGCCTATTTCCCTCAGGGTATTAGGTGCATTGTGACAGTCCACCACATAGAGTTCGTTTCCGCCCTTGTTGGTGTCCATCAGTTTACGGCTCTTGGTCAGTTCCGCCTTCAGCAGGGCGGAAGGAACCGGATCGATAATCTTGTCCATATAACTACACTACTTAACAAAGAATACACGTCCTTCTTTGCGTGGAAGAGGCTCAGGGAGGCCCGTAGCAGGCCATCCGAGTACGCAGTGTCCAATCCCCTCGTACTCCCCTTCCAGGCCTAGGTTTATCAAGAGTTCCTTGAACTCCGGGAGTTCGAACTCTTCTTTAGCCCTGTGCACCCAGCAACTGCCAAGCCCCAGGGAATGCGCCGCCAGCATAAGGTTGCCCATCACCAGCGAACCATCGTACACACGGTTGCGCCAATCGGCCTTGTCGAGCACCACCAGCACAACCGGAGCCCCGAAGAAAGGATCCACTCCCTCCGGCTTTCCCCAAATCCTCCGATTGGCATCCGACAGCTTTGCAATAAGCATTGGATCGGTGATTGCCAATATGACGGAAGATTGGTGATTACGGCCGCTAGGAGCATAAAATCCCGCCTCTATAATCTGCTTCAGCATCTCGTCCGGAACAGGATCCGGACGGAACTGACGTATGCTTCGGCGCTCCCTTATGTTCTTCAGAGTCTCATTCATTCAGCAAATGTAGTGAAATTATAGTTTATAACAATGTAACACATTTCCCATTGAAAAAATCCATCTTGAAGAGTCTCCCCAATATTCAGATATACAAAACGTTAGCAAATATAATTATTTATTCGTACTTTTGACTGTTGAGTTGTTTAGTGACGCCTTTAATATGAAAAAATTCTTCCTCATCCTGGCAGCGGGGCTGTTTGCCGTGTGCGCAGAAGCGAAGGTCAGCCTTTCGCCTCTGTTTACCGACAATATGGTACTCCAGCAGAACTGCCAGGCACCGGTATGGGGGAAGGCAGAGCCTGGCGTCACGGTTAAAGTCTGTCCTTCCTGGACAAAGCGCATCTACAGCACAAGCGCGGATTCCCGGGGAAATTGGTCCCTGAAGATCGATACTCCCAAAGGCAGTTTCAAGAAGCATAGCGTCACCATCAGCGACGGCGAGCCCATTACGATACAGAATGTACTGATAGGCGAAGTGTGGCTTGCGTCCGGCCAATCCAATATGCAGATGCCGGTGGAAAGCTGGAGGGCAGCACGCACCAACCAAGCCGACATCAATAGCGCCGCACAATTCGCCGACTTACGCCTCCTGCAGGTATCCCGCGCCACCGGGATGGTCGAACACGATTACTTCAGCGCGGATTCCGGCGGATGGACGGAATCATCCCCCGAAAGCGTCCGGAACTTCTCCGCTGCCGGCTGGTACTTCGGCCGCCGCCTGATGCAGGAACTTAAGGTCCCCGTCGGCATAATCCACAGCAGCTGGGGCGGGACCATAATTGAAGCCTGGATGAAGAACCGTCAACAGGGTCAGGTGCAAGCCCTTAAAGATGACGAATCCGAACGCGAGCGCACTTTCGAAGAGGAAATAAACGCATTCTACGAAAAAGTCACTGCCCTGGACAGTGGCCCGGACGGATCTTCGCTCATCTGGAAGAGCATCACTCTTCCGGATAAAGTCCAGAGCCTGTGGAAAGGCACGAACGGCATTTTCTGGTTCCGTAAAAGCGTAGTTATTCCCGAAGGATGGGCCGGGAAAGAACTTATCCTCAGCCTGGGCCCGGTGGATGACTTTGACGAAACATACTGGAACGGTGAGTTGGTAGGCTCCGGGCGCATCTGGAACAAAGCACGCGAATACACCATACCCGCAAGCCTGGTCAAGGCCGGAGAAGCCGTCATATGCATACGCAATACCGACGACCACGGCGATGGAGGCCTGTACGGAGATGCCACCCTGTTGTATCTCCAAGGCCCCGACGGCAGCAGGATACGCCTCGATGATGAATGGAAAGTGGCTCTCTCGGTATCATTCGAAGGGATGCCCAAATCAACAGCCCGCGAACCTAACATTCCCTCGGTACTGTACAACGCTATGATAAAGCCTCTGGCCCCCTTCGCAATCAAAGGAGCCATATGGTACCAAGGAGAGTCCAATGCCGAAAAGGCCTACCTCTACCGCGAGCAGATGAGGGATATGATACTCGACTGGCGCAGCACCTGGGGATATGATTTCCCTTTCTACATAACCCAGATAGCAAACTACAAAGCGCTGGCCGCCGATGCCGGCGACAGCGACTGGGCAGAGCTTCGCGAGGCCCAGGCTATGGCCACCAGCTCGCTGGACAAAGTGGGAATGGCCTGCATAATCGACCTCGGAGAGGCCGAAGACATACATCCCGTCCGCAAGCAGGAAGTCGGCGACAGGCTAGCCCTCCTGGCTCTTGCAAACGACTATGGGAAGAAAGTGGCCTGCAATGGTCCCAGACTCGAATCCTACAAGATACGGGAAGGGAGCATCAGTGTCAGGTTCAGCGATACTGCAGGCGGACTCAGGGTTATTCCTTCAGGAACTTTCGCCAGCGACAGATATGGCAAGAAAGGGATGGAGTCAGAGTTGGTGAAGAAGGCGGAGGGAGGAGAGCTCACGGGCTTCCAGATTGCCGGTGCCGACCACGTTTGGCACTGGGCGGATGCCCGGATTTCGGGAGATGAAGTCATAGTCTCCTGCCCGGATGTGTCCAGGCCCGTAGCAGTGCGCTACGGATGGGCCGCGAATCCGGTTTGCAACCTGTTCAACGGTGCGGGATTGCCGGCGTGGCCCTTCCGCACGGACGACTGGCCTGGAATTACGTACGGCAAACAATGATTGCTTTGCCCCTGCCAGATATTCAGTTAGTAGTGTATGGAAAATAAAGAACAATTCGGCAGCAGCTTTGCTGCAATCGCAGCCATGGCCGGCAGTGCCATAGGCCTGGGGAACATTTGGCGATTCCCCTACATGGTCGGAGAGTACGGAGGCGCAGCCTTCATCCTCATCTACATAGCATCTTCGCTATTGCTCTCTGTTCCCATCTTCTTCTCGGAATTCATCATAGGCAGGCGCAGCGGAGCAAACTGCCTGGGAGCAATGCGCCGCCTGGCCCCCCGCTCCCGGTGGAGATGGCTGGGCGTACTCTGCATACTCACCCCCTCGATCATACTATCCTACTACGCCGTGGTAGGAGGATGGAGCCTCAGCTACCTGCTGCGCTCCTTCACCCTCGGCTTCCCCGAATCCTTCGGAAGCTTCACCGCCGCCCCCTGGAAATCGGTCATAGCCTTCGCCGTCTATCTGGGCATATCCTGCCTTATTGTGGCCGGCGGTGTCAAAAAGGGGATAGGCCGCTTCAGCAAGCTGGCCATTCCGGTGCTTTTCGTACTGATTGTAGTGCTTGCCATCTACTCGGTCTGCCTTCCCGGGGCTGGTGCCGGAGTGGATTACCTTGTCAAGCCGGACTGGAGCAAGGTCAGCACCCGCACCTTCGTGAATGCCATAGGACAGAGCTTCTACTCCCTCTCCCTGGGAATGGGAATCATCATAACCTACGCATCCTACATAAGCAAGGACGAAGATATAGTATTCTCCGGGGCCGGAACCGCAGGCTTCGATCTCTTCTTCGCCATTATCGCCGGATTCGCCATAATGCCGGCGGTGTTCGCAGCGGGCATAGAACCGGGAACGGGGCCCGGACTCATCTTCGACACCCTCCCCTTCATCTTCTGCAAGATGGCCGAGAGTTCTCCCCTGCTGGGCACGGCGGTGGCCATCATTTTCTTCCTGGCAGTGTCGATTGCGGCTCTCACTTCCTCGGTTTCGCTGGTAGAGGTGCCTGTAGCCTGGCTCACCGAGGAACACGGATTCCGCCGCGGCAAGGCCACTCTGCTGGTTTTCCTGGTCACCGGCACCGTGGGAGCGCTCTGCGCCCTGGGATTCGGTCCGCTTGCCGCAGTCAAGATATTCGGCCACAGCCTGTTCGAGGCCTTCGACCTACTCTGCTGCAACTTCCTGCTGCCGCTGGGGGGCCTGCTCTGCGTGCTGTTCGTCGGCTGGAAGATGAAACCGGAGAACTTCCACGACGAGTTTACCAACGGCGGCAGGCTCAAGTTCAACGAGAAGATTTTCGGCGTAATCCGCTTTCTCATAAGATATGTGGCTCCGGTGGCCGTAATTCTCATTTTTCTGTCCAATTTCCTCTAAATCACAAAAGTTTATGATTTTGGGCTGACAGACTTCTTTATTTGCCGCAAAATATGTAAATTTGCGCGTGAAATTTGAAACCTTAACTTCAAAAATACTTATGGACAAAAAATCACTTGCCAAGTACGGCATTACCGGTGTAAAGGAAGTCCTCTACAACCCTACTTATGAGGTTCTTTACAACGAAGAAACCAAACCCGGCCTCGAGGGCTACGACAAAGGCCAGGTTACCGAACTCGGCGCCATCAACGTAATGACCGGCGTATATACCGGCCGCTCCCCTAAAGACAAATACATTGTCTATGATCAGACAACCAAGGAAGGCAAACCCGGAGAGATCTGGTGGACCACCGAAGGTTATCCCAACGACAATCACAAAATGTCCGTCAAGACCTGGAACGCTGTCAAGAAACTCGCAAAGCAGCAGCTCAGCGGCAAGCGCCTCTTCGTAGTGGACGGCTTCTGCGGCACCCACAAGGACACCCGCATGAAGGTCCGCTTCATCATGGAGGTTGCCTGGCAGGCCCACTTCGTGACCAACATGTTCATCCGTCCCAAGAACCAGGCAGAGTTCGATCAGGAGCCTGACTTCGTGGTTTACTGCGCAGCCAAGGCAAAGGTCGACAACTACAAGGAGCTCGGCCTCCGCAGCGAGACTTGCGTCGCTTTCAACGTGACCAGCCGCGAGCAGGTCATCCTCAATACCTGGTACGGCGGCGAAATGAAGAAGGGTATGTTCTCTATGATGAACTACTACCTTCCTCTGAAGGGCATCGCAGCTATGCACTGCTCCGCCAACACCGATATGAACGGCGAGAACACCGCCATCTTCTTCGGCCTCTCCGGAACCGGCAAGACCACCCTCTCCACCGATCCTAAGCGCCTCCTCATCGGCGACGACGAGCACGGCTGGGACAACAAGGGCGTGTTCAACTTCGAAGGCGGCTGCTACGCCAAGGTCATCAAGCTCGACAAAGAGTCCGAACCCGATATCTACAACGCTATCCGTCGTGACGCCCTCCTCGAGAACGTTACCGTCGATAAGAACGGCAAGATCGACTTCAACGACAAGTCCGTCACCGAGAACACCCGCGTAAGCTATCCTATCTACCACATCGAGAAGATCGTACGTCCTGACAGCCACGGCCCCGCCGCAAAGCAGGTCATCTTCCTCAGCGCAGATGCATTCGGAGTTCTTCCTCCGGTTTCCATCCTCACCCCTGAGCAGACCAAGTACTACTTCCTCTCCGGCTTCACCGCCAAACTCGCAGGTACCGAGCGTGGTATCACCGAGCCTACTCCTACCTTCTCCGCCTGCTTCGGCCAGGCCTTCCTCGAGCTGCATCCTACCAAGTATGCCGAGGAACTCGTGAAGAAGATGAAGAAGAGCGGCGCAAAGGCTTACCTCGTGAACACCGGCTGGAACGGAACCGGCAAGCGTATCTCCATCAAGGATACCCGCGGAATCATCGACGCCATCCTCAACGGCAGCATCGACAAGGCTCCTACCAAGCAGATCCCTTACTTCGACTTCCAGGTTCCTACCAAGCTCGAAGGTGTGGATACCGGTATTCTCGATCCTCGCGACACCTACAAGAATGCCGCCGAGTGGGAAGAGAAAGCCAAGGATCTTGCATCCCGCTTCATCAAGAACTTCCACAAGTACGAGAGCAACCGTGCCGGCAAGGCCCTTGTAAAGGCTGGTCCGAAACTCTAGTACCCTTGCTGTAATAATTAATAACGGGTGGCCTTTGACGGCCACCCGTTATTGTATATAGCGACAGCGTTGTTACTGTTTCTTGAATTTGAACACCTCGGCAGGGCCCATTATGTTGCAGTCGGCGGTGGTCGAAGATGTCAGCTTGAAGGTGAATTTGGCGTAATTGACCTTATACTCTTCAACAAGATCAGACCTGTTCTCTTCAAGCCCGTACCAGCTATATCCCTCACTGGGCTCCAGTGTCGTCGCATTCAGGCTTCCCATTCCACCAGAATAGGCGATAATATGATGTTGTTCATCGTATTCGACACCGATAAGGCTCTGTTTGATCGAACTGATGTTGTAGGTGATCTCATTATTGGAATAAGTGTATGTACCGGAGCAACGCCAACCATATGCAATCACATAAAGGTCGAGAGTGTTGCCTTTGAAGACAAAGCTGTATGCGATGTCACTGGGGTTATCTTCAAAGCGGGGAGCATTCCAACGGCCTTCGAGGGATGCAGAGTCGCCGGGCGTGTCGTTACCGCCGCTCTTGTCGCAGGATACCAGGGCGAAAATGGCGGCGAGGGCAATGATAAAGAGTTTTTTCATGACTTGTTATTGATTGATTATTAATGGTTTCGTCAACCGCAAAAATAACATATTATTTTAATATTCGTCTGCTCTGCCGGTTTTTTCTGTATATTTGTAGATATGTCGGCGCTTAATTCGGAAATACAGTACCTTAGCGGGGTGGGGCCCAAGAGGGCCGCTCTCCTCAAGGCCGAACTCGGCATCGAGACATTCGGAGACCTCCTCCACATATATCCCTTCCGCTACATCGACCGCACATCCATCACCCCCATACGCGATGTCCGGGGGGACCTGGCATATGTCCAGGTGCAGGGAACCATCGTCAGCAGCACGCTGGTATCCAAGCACCTGAGCGTAATAGTGGACGACGGCACCGGCCAGATGGAAATGGTCTTTTTCAAGATCACGAAGTGGAATGTGGAGCGGCTCAAGCCAGGCAGCGCCTTCCTATTCTTCGGCAAGCCCTCGGAATTCAACGGCCGCCTGAACATGGTGCATCCCGAAGTGGATAGTCCCGTGGTCGGCGGTGCCGACAGCAAAGGCACGCTCACGGGAGTATATCCCAGCACTGAGAAACTTAAGAACGGCGGAATCACCGGCAAGGTGATGTGCAAGCTTCAGTCCGCCGCGCTGGCAATGTGCCTGCCCGAAATCAAGGAAACCCTCCCGGACTACATACTCAAGGAAAACGCCCTGGTGCCGCTGGCCTACGCCATACGCAACATACACTTCCCCGCCGACAGCTACGCCCTCCAGAAATCGGTACGCCGCCTGAAGTTCGAGGAACTCTTCTTCCTGCAGCTGTCGCTCCTGAAGCAGAAATACATCCAGTCCCGCAACTCCGTCGGCCTGCCCGTAAACAAGGTCGGAACCGCGTTCAACGACTGTTTCAACGCCCTGCCCTACGAACTCACCGGTGCCCAGAAGAGGGTCATCAAAGAGATTCGGGAGGATATGCGCAGCGGGCATCAGATGAACCGCCTGCTGCAGGGGGACGTGGGTTCCGGCAAGACGATGGTGGCCGTGCTGAGTGCGCTTCTGGCGGTAGATAACGGATTCCAGGCGTGCATAATGGCGCCCACCGAGGTGCTCGCCCAGCAGCACTACGCCAACATCTGCAAGTATCTCTCCCCCACCAGCGTGCGATGTGCGCTCCTGACCGGCAGCAGCACGGCGAAGGAGAGGAAGGAGATCCACGCCGGCCTGGAAGATGGCAGCATTGGGATGATAGTGGGCACGCACGCGCTGCTGGAAGATAATGTACTCTTCCGTTCCCTTGGCCTGGCGATAATCGACGAACAGCACCGTTTCGGTGTGGACCAGCGCGCCAAGCTATGGTCCAAAGGCCCGGGCGGGATTCCCCCGCACGTGCTGGTAATGACGGCAACCCCTATCCCCAGGACCTTGGCCATGACCCTTTACGGGGATCTGGACGTATCGGTGATAGACGAGATGCCTCCCGGTCGAAAGCCGGTGAAGACGGCTATGATATCCGACTCCAAGAAAGGAAGCGTATATAATTTCATGCGCAAGCAGATTGCGATGGGGCGCCAGGTATTCGTGGTATATCCCCTGATATTCGAAAGCGAGAAGATGGACCTCAACAACCTTGAGATGGGTTATGAGGAAATACTTAAACGCTTTCCCGACCCCGACTACAAAGTTGCGATAGTCCACGGGCAGCAGACCTCCGAAGTCAAGAACTTCAATATGGCTGCATTCGCCGCGGGAAGGGCCCAGATACTGGTTTCCACGACGGTTATCGAAGTCGGAGTGGACGTGCCCAACGCCAGCGTGATGGTAATAGAGAGCGCCCAGCGTTTCGGCCTCAGCCAGCTGCATCAGCTGCGCGGCCGCGTGGGGCGCGGCGCCGACGAAAGCTACTGCATACTGGTCCACGATTTCAAGACCAGCAAGGAGGCCCGCGCCCGCCTGGAGCTGATGTGCAACACGAACGACGGTTTCGAGATTGCGGAAGAGGATATGAAGATGCGCGGCCCCGGGGACCTGGAAGGCACCCAGCAGAGCGGCCTGCCCATAAAGCTCGGCATAGCATCGCTTGCCAAGGATGGCCTTATGCTGAACGAAGCCCGTGTCTATGCAGACAAGGTGCTCGACGCCGACCCGAAGCTGGAGCTGCCCGTCAACAAGCTGCTCGCAGAAGAGCTCCGCAAGGGGAAATACGACATAAAAGACTATAGCAAAATCAGTTAACAATATGAAAGTCAAACATCTAATCTTTACAATGATGATTGCAGCGTCCTGCGCCGGGACCGCACAGAAAGAAGCGGCCGCCCCGGAAGTCGAGATCAACGACGGGGTAATGACTCCGGAAGTACTGCTCTCTTTCGGTCGTCTTTCCGACCCTCAGCTCTCTCCGGACGGCAGCACCATACTCTATGGAGTATCTTACCAGAACATCAAAGAAAACAATTCCCTCAGGAACATCTATATCTGCAAGCCCGACGGTAGCGGAAAGCAGCAGATCAGCTTCGAGAAGAAAAGCGTGAACTGCGCCCGCTGGAGCAACGATGGCAATGCCATCTATTTCGTGCAGGGCGGGCAGCTCTACAAAGCTCCCTTCAAGGCCGGCAAGCTTGGGAAGAAGGTCAAGCTCAGCGATGTTCCCGCAGGAATCGGCGAGTTCAAGATATCGCCCGACGGAGAGCAGATAATCTACACCTCGACCATCAAGAACCCGGCAGTGGTCCAGCCCGCCGATACCGATCCGGCACTCGACAAAGCCCAGGCCTATACTACCGAGAACCTTATGTACCGCCACTGGGACCATTGGGTAACCGAAATCCCCCGCAGCTACGTGGCTACGCTGGTTAACGGAAAGATTACTTCCGAAAACTCCCTCGACATTCTCGGGACCGACAATACCTTCGAGCTCCCCACCGAGCCTTTCGGCGGCATAGAGCAGCTGGATTGGGCTCCCGACAGCAGGCACATAGCCTACAGCTGCAGGAAGAAGGTGGGCAAGGAGTACGCCTTCAGCACCAATACATCCATCTACATCTATGACGTGCTCACCGGATGCACCGTTGCAGTCACGGAGAAGGGAGGATACGACACCGATCCCGTCTGGAGCCCGGACGGCAAGCACCTCGCCTGGGTATCCATGCCGCGCGACGGCTACGAGGCCGACCAGCAGCAGCTTATGGTGGCCGACATAGAGTTCGGCGCACAGGAAGGTGACGGCCAGAATGCAGATGTAATCGTATCCAACGTCCGCCGCCTGGGAACGGATTTCGACCACGATGTGGCAGGCCCCGTCTGGCACGGAGAGCAGATCTATTTCAACGCCCTTATGGACGAGGCAGTGCAGAGCATCTTCCGCACCAGCCTGGACGGAAAGATCGAGCGCCTTACCCCCGGTGACTGGTGGACCGACTTCTTCTCCCCCTTCGCAATCCTCGACAAAGAGGATGGCAGCGTGGAGATGCTTACCTCCTACTATTCCCTTGAGTTCCCGGTAGAACTCGTGAGCGTAGTTTCCGGCGGGCAGCCTTCCTTCAAGCAGATTACCACCGAGAACAAGCACATACTCGACCGTCTCTCCCCCATCAAGGAAGAATCCATACATCTGCAGACCGTGGATGGAAAGCAGATGCAGTGCTGGGTGGTCTATCCCCCGGCATTCGACCCTGCCAAGAAGTATCCTGCCATCGAAATCGTGCTTGGAGGCCCTCAGAGCACTAATTCCCAGGATTGGAGCTACCGCTGGAGCTATCGCCTGATGGCACAGCAGGGATATGTGGTGATTCTTCCCAACCGACGCGGAACCACCGCTTTCGGCCAGGAGTGGAAGGAGCAGATTTCGGGAGATTATGCCGGCCTGAACATGCAGGACTACCTGGTTGCCGGCCGCTATATCAAGAGCCAGCCCTACGTGGACAAGCTCGCCTGCGTGGGTGCTTCCTACGGCGGATTCTCGGCATATATGCTGGAAGGCCTGCACGGGGACCTCTACGACTGCTTCATCGCCCACGCCGGTATCTTCGACGAGAAGCAGCTCTGGTTCTCGACCGAAGAGATGTGGTTTGCCAACTGGGATAACGGCGGCCTTACCGAATATGCCTATACTCCCGGCCAGGTGGGCCCCGCAGGCGACGGCGTGACCTTCGGCGGAATGCAGCAGGCCGGTGCGCCTTATGCTTCGACGCCTAAAGCCAAGAGGCATTATGCATCCGATCCTTCATCGATGGTGACCAAGTGGCACACGCCCATACTCTGCATCCACGGCGGAATGGATTTCCGTATCCCCTACGAGCAGGGCATGGCCGCATTCAACGCCGCCCAGATGATGGGAGTTCCCTCGAAACTGATCATCTTCCCCAACGAGAACCACTGGATACTCCAGCCGCAGAATGCCCTCTACTGGCATCGCAACTTCTACGACTGGTTGGACAAGTGGTGCAAATAAGCTATTTCTCCGGACGGAGTTTGGCGTATTTCAATAGAAGAACTTTGGAGCCGTAGTTGTCGAAATCAATTACGGCTTTTAATTCGGGTGCCACTCCTGTGATTTCTTTCACCAGGCCGGCACCAAAGCGGTTGTGTTCGACGCGTTCGCCCACAAAGATTTCGGTCATAGGAACAGCTACGAAGTTGGGATCTATGACGTCGGGGGCCGCAGCGGGCTTGATTACGCGCGTGGTCATCGCCGGGGCGGGCCTGGAAGCGGGGGCGGAAGGCATACGCTTTTCCACTTTGACGGCGCCGGAACGGCCGTAGCTTCCAGGAGTTCCGAATCTGGAACCGCCGGATGCACCATAACCCGAGCCGGTACGGCTATAACCTGTAGAGCGGGAACTGGAATTCCGGAACCAGAACGGCATTCCGCTGTCGTCGTCATCATCGTCTTCCACGTCAGCTGCAGGCAGAGGATTAAGCAGATATTCCGAATCGATCTCGCGGACAAAGCGGCTGGGAGCATTGCTCTCGTGCTTGCCGTTGCGCATGCGGGTAGATGCGAACGACACCGCGACGGCCTTTTTGGCACGGGTAAGCGCCACATAGAAAAGACGCCTCTCTTCCTCTACATCTGCCTGGGATGCCATCATACCTCCGGAAGGGAAGAGATTCTCTTCGGCTCCTGCGATATAAACATACGGAAACTCCAGGCCTTTTGCCGAGTGTACGGTCATCAGGGCTACTTTATTGTTCCCGTTTTCGTCGTCGTCGGTGGTGTCGGCGTTGCTCAGCAGGGAGGTGGTTTCCAGGAAGTCGGCCAGGGTTATAGGATGCCCGATCAGGTCGGGCATGACGGCAGCGTCATTGCCGTCGGGCACGGCGTCATTGCCGACCTGATCGGCAATCTCCATATCCGACAGGATATCGTCCAGCCGTTCCTCCTTGAAGGACTGTACCGAGTTCAACAACTCGTCCAAGTTGGAAGTGCGGGCCATTCCCTCTATCGAAGTATCCGACTTATAGAAGGCATAGAGCCCCGAATCATCATATATCTGCCTGGCCACATCGAAAGCATCTCCCGATGCGGCGGCGACCGCCAAATTGTTCACCAGCGAGCAGAACGCACGTATCTTCTGCATTGCGGCAGGGCGGAGGAAGTCCATATAATCCTCGCAGGCGGCGGCTGCGAACAAAGAAGACAGGCCGCGGGCGCGGCGGAGTTCGTTCAGGCCCGAAATGGAGGTATCTCCTATTCCGCGGGAAGGTTTCCCTATCGCACGCTTGAAGGACTCGTCGTCATTCACGTTTACGCAGAGCTTGAACCAGGCCATCATATCCTTGATTTCCGCACGGTCGAAGAAAGAATTACCCGAATAAATCATATAAGGTATGTTCTTCCTGCGGAGGGCCTCCTCGAGGGCACGGGACTGGGAATTCGTACGGTAGAGTATGGCGAAGTCGGAGTACTGGGCCTTCTCTCGCATCACGCGGGTGATTATCCCGCTCACTATCTGCACCGCCTCCTCCTGCTCGGTGTAGGACTTGATGAGTTCTATCTTCTCCCCTTTCTCTCCCTCGGAGTAGCATTTCTTGGGGATACGGCCTTCGTTATGGGCTATTACCGAGTTCGCGGCATCCACTATGTTCCGGGTAGAACGGTAGTTCTGTTCGAGGCGGACTATCTTTGATTCGGGGTAATCCTTCTGGAAATTCAGGATATTCTGTATCTGCGCGCCGCGGAAGGCATAGATGGACTGGCTGTCATCCCCAACTACGCAGAGGTTGCGGTGCGGAGCGGACAGTTTCTTGAGTATCAGATACTGGGAATAGTTGGTATCCTGGTACTCATCCACCATTATGAAGTCGAAGCGGGATGAAATCTCGGCGCAGGCCTCCTTGTTGTCGCGGAGGAGGATGTTCATGTTCATCAGGATATCGTCGAAGTCCATGACTCCGTTGGCCTTGAGCTTCTCCTGATAGAGCTGATAGACCTTCCAGAGGAAAGGCTTCTTGCCGTGGAGGTCGGTCTGCTGGATTTCGGCGTTGGCACGGTAGGCATCTACCGTAAAGAGCCCGTTCTTCGCGAAGGAGATGCGGGCAAGGACCTCGCGGGGCTTATAGACCTTCTCGTCCAGGTTCAGTTCCTTGACGCAGGCCTTGACTGCGCTCTCGGAATCCGACCGGTCATATACCGTAAAAGTGCCGGGATAACCTATGCTGGTGGCATAGTCGCGAAGGAACCGGATGAATACGGAGTGGAAAGTACCCATAACCACACCGCGGGCAGCCTTGCGGCCGACCAGCAGCGCGATCCTCTCCTTCATCTCTTCTGCTGCCTTCTTGGTAAAAGTCAGCGCCAGGACCCTCGAAGGATCCACGCCCATAGCCAGGATATAAGCAACCCTGCTGGTAAGTACCTTGGTTTTACCCGAGCCCGCACCCGCCACGATCAGCACCGGGCCGTTCACACATTCTACCGCTTCACGCTGCCGGGGATTCAGCCCGGCAACAATCGCTTCAAGTCTTTCCTTCTTTTCCATATTCGTGGCACGAAATTACGAAAATTTTGACTATCTTCGCGCATTATTTGTTAGAGCAGAAACAAACTACTTTATAAATACCCAAATGTCCAAGAACATTGTTTTGAAAAAAGGGCTTGACATTCCCGTGAACGGGGCTGCCGAGCCTCGCCTATCCAAGACCGTGTCTCCCGACATAATTGCCGTCGAACCTACCGCCTTCAAGGGCTTCACACCCCGTCTTCTTGTGAAAGAAGGCGACCGTGTGCTCGCAGGTTCGCCCGTGATGTCCGACAAGAAGAATGCGAGCATACTTCTTGCCAGCCCCGTCAGCGGCACAGTCAAGGAGATAGTCAGAGGCGAAAAACGCAAGCTTCTGGCCGTGACCGTGCAGGCGGACGACGTACAGGAATACCTGAAATCGGAGCCCAAATGCAATGATGCGGCAGAGGTGAAGGAGACCCTCCTGAATTCCGGCCTGTGGCCATTCATCATCCAGAGGCCTTATGGCATAGTCGCCGATCCGGCAGCTGCCCCTAAGGCCATTTTCGTATCTGCATTCAGCTCAGCTCCCCTTGCAGCCGACAGCGAATACACGCTCGGAAGCCGCATCGCCGACATCCAGACTGCAGTCAACGCTCTTGCGAAGATTGCCAAGGTGTATGTAGGCATCAAGGATGCTGATTCCGTTTTCGCAAAGATCGAAAATGCCGAGGTGAACATATTCACCGGAAAGCACCCCGCAGGCAACGTGGGCGTGCAGATTGCCGCCGTGAAGCCCATCCTCAAGGGTGATGTAGTATGGACCGTTTCCCTGGCAGGACTCGCCGCCATCGGCAAGTTCTTCGCCAAGGGCATCTACGACGTGCGCCGCAAGGTTGCCGTCGCCGGCCCCGCAGCCATCGAGACCGCCTATGTGGAGACCCTTCCCGGAACACCTATGAAAACTCTCGCAGGCTTCTACGGCGGAGTCGCGGACGGAGTGCGCATCGTCAGCGGTGACATCCTCAGCGGCAAGACCGTCGGAGCAGAAGGATATCTCGGTTTCTTCGACGACACCGTGACCATCCTCCGCGAAGGAACCGACACCGAACTCTTAGGCTGGGCAAAGCCCGTGCGCTGGAGCCAGTTCAGCACCGACCACTCCTACTTCTCTTGGCTCACTCCTTGGAGAAAGTACGACATGGACACCAACCTCCACGGTGGTCCCCGTGCCTTCGTCATGAACGACGCTTACTACGCCAAGGTGCTCCCCATGGGCATCTTCCCGCTCTATCTCATCAAGGCCTGCCTTGCCGGCGACATCGACAAGATGGAAGAACTCGGCATCTATCAGGTCCTTCCCGAAGACTTTGCACTCTGCGAGTACATCGATCCTTCAAAGAATTACATCCAGGACATAATAGCTCAGGGTATCGACCTGATGCTCAAAGAAATGGCTTAAGATTATGAAGAAATTCTGGGCAGCAACAGTGGACGCCTTCTCGACCTTCCTGAAGGTTCCCGGCACGGTCACCCGCAAAGGTGCTCATGTGCGTGATGCGATCGATCTTAAGCGCATCATGATAATCGTAGTGATAGCCCTGGTTCCCGCCGCTTTGTTCGGTATGTGGAACGTTGGCTATCAGCACTCCCTCGCCATCGGCGACGGACGCCTCCAGATCCTTGCCAACTTCTGGTACGGATTCCTGAAGGTCCTTCCTCTCTATGTGGTATCTTACGGCGTCGGACTCTTCATCGAGTTCTTCTGCGCCGGTCTCAGGAATGAAGAAGTGAACGAAGGATACCTCGTATCCGGTATGCTCATCCCTCTGATTGTTCCTGTTACCATTCCTCTCTGGATGCTCGCCATCGCAGTAGCCTTCAGCGTTATCTTCGTGAAGGAATGCTTCGGCGGCACCGGTATGAACATCTGGAACCCCGCACTCGTAACCCGTGCAGTGCTCTTCTTCTCCTATCCTTCGGCAATGTCCGGCTCCCAGTGCTGGATAAGCCTCAAGGCAGGCGAGCAGGTGGTTGACGGCTTCACCGGAGCCACTCCCCTCGCCCTCGAAGGAGCTAGCGCTCAGTACGGCACCGGCGTATGGGACTACATCATCGGCACCGTTCCCGGTTCCGTGGGTGAGACCTCCGTCATCGCCATCCTGCTCGGCGCATTCATCCTTCTTTGGACAGGCGTCGCCAGCTGGAGGATAATGCTCTCTTCCGTCCTGGGTGCACTCCTGGTCGGCAGCATAGCCAATATCTTCGGCGTAGGCATACCCTTCTGGGAGCACCTCATCGTAGGCGGCTTCGCCTTCGGTACCGTCTTTATGGCCACCGACCCCGTCACCTCGGCTCAGACCGAGCGCGGCAAGGTCATCTACGGTGTGCTCGTGGGTGCGACCTGCGTGATCGTACGACTCTTCAACCCCGGCTATGCCGAGGGAATGATGCTGGCAATCCTGCTGGGCAACACCTTCGCCCCCCTCATCGACCACTACGTCGTGAGCGGAACTATGAAACGCCGTGCAAAAGCCGCAGCAAAAACCGCTTAATATATTTGAGGTATGAATACTAACAGTAATCTCTATACGGTCATCTATACGGCCATCATCGTTACGGTGGTCGCAGCGGTACTTGCCTTCGTGAGCCAGAGCCTCAAAGACAAGCAGGAAGCCAACGAAAAGGCCGAGACCATCAGCCAGATGCTCACCGCCGGCGGATTCGGCAGCAAAGCCGAGTTCCAGGCCCTGGGCAACGCCAAGGTTCTCGAGACCTACGGCAACGAAATCGGGGAAGCATTCACCGTAAACGCCGAAGGCGCCAAGGTGGCGGACCTCGACCTTGAGCACAAGGAGATCTTCTCCCGCAGCCAGCTCAAGGCCCAGAACTATAAAGTGAAGGACGGAGAAGGATACGAAATTCCCGTCTTCAAATTCAAGAACGGCATCACCGTGGTGCCCGTTTACGGCGCTGGCCTCTGGGGCCCTATCTGGGGCTACATCGCCTTCGAAGCCGACGGCAAGACAATCCACGGAGCATACTTCGACCACGAGTCCGAGACCGCTGGCCTCGGTGCCAAGATCAAGGATGACCCTGATTTCCAGGCTGAGTTCGTGGGAGAGCAGGCATTCTTTGGACAGAGCCCCGTTTTCGCGATAGTGAAGGGCGGCGCTCCCAAAGAGGAAGGCAAGTCGGTGGTTGACAACCAGGTCGACGCCATCACCGGTGCGACCATGACTTCCAACGGTCTCGACGCTGCCATCAATACCTGGCTCGGAGCCTATGCCGCTTATTTCGGAACTGTTAAAGAAGAAGTGGAGGAATAGATATGAAACTGAAAGAAACCATTTTCGACCCTATCTTCAAGAGCAACCCTATTACCGTACTGGTGCTGGGTATATGCTCCTCGCTGGCGGTCACCGTCACGATGAAGGGCGCCCTTGTAATGGCACTCTCCGTAATGGCGGTCTGCGGCATCTCCAGCTTCATCCTCTCCACGCTCCGCAACACCATTCCCGGGCGCGTACGTATCATCGTCCAGCTCGTGGTGGTGGCTATGATGGTTATCCTGGTGGACCAGATCCTGAAGAGCTTCGAGGCCACCTTCCCCATCGACAAGCAGCTCTCCGTGTACATCTCCCTCATCATCACCAACTGTATCGTGATGGGCCGCATCGAGGCATTCGCCCTCGGTAACAAACCCATTCCCTCGCTCCTCGACGGCCTTGCCAACGGAGCCGGATACGGCCTGGTGCTGCTGATAGTAGCCTTCTTCCGCGAGCTTCTCGGAAGCGGCACTCTCTTCGGTATGCAGATAATGCCTGCAAGCTATGTCACCAACAACCTGGTAATCCTGCCTCCCTTCGCCCTCATCCTCCTCGGATGCATTGTGTGGGTTCAGCGCAGCATCCAGAAAGACCTGCAGGAGAAATAACACATAACAGCTACTGAATATGGAATATATAAGCTTATTCGTAAAGTCAATCTTCGTTGACAATATGATCTTCGCCTACTTCCTGGGTATGTGCTCATACCTGGCAGTATCGAAGAACGTCAAGACAGCTTCCGGACTCGGTCTGGCCGTTATGTTCGTACTTCTGGTCACGGTGCCCGTGAACTACCTGCTGAACAAATACGTACTCGGCCCCGACGCCCTCATCGAAGGCGTGGACCTGAGCTTCCTCAGCGTCATCATCTTCATCGCCGTCATCGCGGCAATAGTGCAGATAGTGGAAATGTTCGTGGAACGTTTCGCCCCCGCACTCTATTCCGCGCTGGGTATCTTCCTCCCGCTCATCGCTGTGAACTGCGCCATACTCGGCGGAGCCCTCTTCATGCAGCAGAAGGAGTTTGCGAACGTAGGTGAATCCGCCGTGTACGCACTGGGTTCCGGTCTCGGCTGGTTCCTCGCCATCGTGGCACTCGCGGCAATACGCGAGAAGCTCAGCTACAGCAACGTTCCCGCACCTCTCAAAGGTCTTGGAATCACATTCATAACCGTCGGCCTGATGGGCATCGCCTTCATGGCCTTTATGGGCATATCACTGTAAACAAGGAGGCAAAAGACTATGACATCAACCATTTATTCTGCAGTCCTCGTAATAGTGATAGTGACGCTGCTGCTGGTAGCGCTGCTGCTCATAATCAAGGCCTGGGTCACCCCTTCCGGGACTGTCAAAATCGACATCAACAACGGCAAGAAAGTGCTCGACGTAGCCCAGGGCGGCGACGTGATGCACACCCTTGCCGACCATAAGATATTCCTCCCCTCCGCCTGCGGCGGCAAGGCCAACTGCGGCCAGTGCAAGGTGCAGGTTCTCGAGGGCGGCGGAGAGATACTCCCCACCGAGAAGGGATTCTTCAACCGCAAGCAGATCAAGGACGGTATGCGTCTGGGCTGCCAGGTGAAGGTGAAGAACGACCTCAAGATCGCCGTTCCCGACTCCACCCTCAGCGTGAAGAAGCTCGAATGCGAGGTCATCTCCAACAAGAACGTGGCTACCTTCATCAAGGAATTCACCGTGAAGCTGCCCGAGGGAGAGCATCTCGAATTCAAGTCCGGAGAATACATCCAGATCGACATCCCCGAGTACGACATCGACTTCGCGGACATCGACGTGGATCCTATCTACCGTGGCGACTGGGAGAAGTACGGATTCTTCGGCATCAAGGCCAAGAACACCGTTCCCACCGTGCGCGCCTACTCCATGGCTTCCTATCCTGCCGAGAAGAACATCATCAAGCTCAACGTACGTATCGCGACTCCTCCTTTCGACCGCAGCCAGCCTAAGGGCGTATTCAAGATGCTGCCGGTTCCTCCCGGAATCTCCTCATCGTACGTCTTCACCCGCAAACCCGGCGACAAGGTCGTCATCAGCGGTCCTTTCGGCGAGTTCCTCCTCCCGGAGAACGATCCCAAGGATATGGAATACATCTTCGTCGGCGGCGGTGCCGGTATGGCTCCTCTGCGCAGCCATATAATGCACCTCTTCAAGACTCTGAAGACCGACCGCACCGTGCACTTCTTCTATGGAGCGCGCAGCCTCGTGGAAGCCTTCTATCTGGAAGATTTCGCCGAGATCGAGAAAGAGTTCCCGAACTTCAAGTTCCACCTCGCCCTCGACCGTCCGGATCCCGCGGCAGATGCCGCCGGAGTGGCCTACACTCCCGGCTTCGTGCACAACGTGATGTACGAGACCTACCTCAAGAACCACGAGACTCCCGAGGATATCAAGTACTTCATGTGCGGCCCTCCTATGATGGTCGGCGCCGTGAACGGACTCCTCGACAGCCTCGGAGTTCCTCCGGAGAGCATACTCTACGACAACTTCGGTTAGTAGGTAGAATCAGGGGGTAAAAACCCTGTTTTCCCCCTGAAACTTAAATTTTCGAAATGTTTCGCGCAATCATTTGGAAGTAAAATGGTTGCGCGATATTTTCGTCGTACCAAATGAAACGGAACCAAGCGGCAGAATCTTGAGAGGGGCGTCCGCCCCGAGGCGATCTGCCTCGCAAACCTTAACTCTTATATGCTTACCTTCACGCCGCATTGGTTCGACCATTCGCAAGGATCCCGGGTCTTGATGCCGGTCGCAGCCGTGATGGTCCTGACCGGAGCGTGCGTCAAGGCCCTCCCCTTGCAATCTACGGAAAGGGAGGCGGATAGCCTCAGCCTGCATATAGACGCTCCCCGCCCCTACGGGCATCTGGACGTATTCATCTACTCCGACACTCTCACGAAAGCCCTGGAAAGCCATTGGCGCTGCGACAGCGCCCGAACTCTCCGGCTCCCCTGCGGCAAAGGCGACAAGATAATAGTGGCCCTGGCGGACGTGCGCGGGGAATTCGGCGAGAAGCTCCCCGCAACCTACGATGCAATGGAAAACATCAGTATGGACTACGCCGGAGAAGACCCTTCCTCCCCCTTCCAAAGCGGATTCTGCTATGTTCAAGGCCCGCGCGTGGCAGATCTACGCCTAAGCCCCCTGCTGTGCAGCGTGAATATCGGCAGCATCTCCCT
>JAEEGG010004705.1_pt1 | contig 32940 bp, 23 predicted proteins | sample 9134161 | NCBI WGS metagenome assembly JAEEGG01 (sample SAMN16246543, study PRJNA631951) | gut metagenome | biome: gut microbiome; feature: rumen; material: CR-attached | host: Bos | place: Iran: Karaj | collected 2018-10 | reverse complement strand
TGCCGTCCTCGGTGACGCCGCAAGGCTTGCGCTTCTCCTGGGAGAGGGCCTCCAGCGCCTTCAGATTGGATTCGAACGCCTTGTTGTTGGTGCCGTGGTAGCAGTCCATGCCGATGAAGTCCACCCACTCGTCGCCGGGCCAGCGGAACAGGAGGCGACCCTTGGTGTTCCCCTGATAGTCTTCGTCCATCTGCGGGGAGACGGCATACAGGAAGTTGTGGACCCCCTTCGTATCGCGGAGATACTTGACGGTGAACTGCCACAGCGCGACGAACTGGGAGTCGTTGGCGCAGGCGGTGCCCCACCAGGACCAACTCTGGGTATGCTCGTGGAAGGGACGGAAAATGATCGGAACCAGGTTCCCGCGGGCATCCTTCAGGTTCAGGGCGAATTCCGCGCAGCGGTCCAGCCACTGGAGGAAGGTTTTCCGCGTGGCCGTACCCTCGGTAAGGATTTCGGTCACGGCCTTTTTCGCCGCCTCCTGATCCCCCTCGTACTGCAGCCAGGAGGAGCCGCCAGTCTTGGGGTTGTTCAGGTGCATGCAGGCCAGGATCACCTCTCCCCTTTCGCGGGCTTCCAGGATGACCCGGCGCCGGATGGCGTTCGCTGCGCTGCCATGGCGGTCATCCATGATTTCGGCGAAATCGACGCTGAACACGGCGGGATAGTCGCCACAGACGGCCTTCGTGTCGGAGTTGCCGGCTTCGTCATACCAGTAACGGCCATACCACAGGTCGTCATGGTGACCGAACATCCAGCCTTTTTCCGCAACGGACCACAGGTTGGCGAAAAGCGCTTTCGTCTCCGGTGTGGCATCTTTGTCCACGATGGTGAGGGTCACCTTCTCCACCGGATTCGCCGCCTGGGTCACCTTGATTTCCTTGGCGTAGTAGCGATCGGCCTGGTCCACGAAGCGGATGATTGCCGTCCGGGGCGTGGCGGCCTCATTCTTGCGCGCGATAAAGTATTGGTTCGCGGCGGTGGAGGTCCGGTTCGGGTCGGAAACGACCCAGTCGTCCTGGATGACCACCCGGTAGGTGAAGTTCGCATCCACCTCAACCGTGAACCCGGTTTCCGTGTAGTCCACGTCGAACTGGTCCTTGGCGAAGGTCAGGTGACGTGAGTCCGTGGGGACGGGCTCCACCGACGCGGGCTTTTCACACGACGCAGCAAGCGCGCCCGTCAGGGCGAGCAGGGTCAGGAGCGTATGCATTCCGGTCCGCATCGTTTAGTCCGCAAGATAGTCGGAGTGGTCGGGAATAGGCGTGTCGGCGTCCTTTTTCACCAGCCAGAAGGTGTTCCGGACGTTGTCCGTGAACCAGCGCGTATCCGGCCAGTTGTAGTCGATCACGTCGAAGGGGCCCGGGAAGGACCGGCCGAAAGCGAGGGTCGGCACGGTGAAGGTCTGACCGGCATAGGTATGGTCGCCCGCCCCGATCAGTTCGACCCCATAGAGCGGGTTCGCATAGCCCTCATCGGCATAGTCGAAGACATAGAGGACATTGCTGTCGACACCGGGCTTGCCCCAGCGGCTCTTGCCGGCCGGGAAGATCCGGTACTTGTCGTTGACGTCGATCGAATTGTTGTACACGTAATTGGCATACAGCCCGTTCTCGCCCGGGGTGTTCACCAGGGTCCCGTAGGTGGCGCCCGACTCGGGGTCGGCCCCTTCCAGCCGGAAACTCAGGGTGTTGTCATCCTCGTCGGTAGGCATGTAGCCCGTTCCCCAGTGCCACCACTTGTCCATGACCGTGGAGCGGACTTCGGCGCCATCCCAGCCACCCACGATGATGAAGGCGCTGGCCGGAGCGCTGCCGTCCAGGATGCCGCCGACGGGCGTGAACGTGTACGTACCCTCCAGCGGATCCTTGAACTGGGTGTAGGTGACCGTGTAGGTGCGGGTTTCCCCGTTATGGGCGGTCACCACGAAGGAAGCCGAGCCGGAACTGAGATCCAGGGTGCTGCCTGGCCCGATGCTGGCCGTGGGGCAGAACTCGCTGTCCGGGAACTTGAAGTCCAGGGCCTGGACTTTCACGGCGGACAGGTCCAGTCCGCCCGTGATCAGGTTCACCACGACGGAGCCCACCCCGTCGTTCCGCCAGTCGTCGGAAATGACTGCGGCGCCGATCTGGGACTCCAGCCGCAGGTTGACCGGCGTCCTCTCGCGGAGCCAAGGGTCCACCAGCGGCTCCGTGTTGCGGGGTTCCTCCGTGCAGGCGAAAAAGGCTGGCACGAAGAGCGCCGCAAGGGCTGTGCGTAAGACAATCTTATTCATAATACTATAGGGATAATTAGATTTGACACTTTCTGAACGCAATAACCCGCCGGACGGGGTCCATGCTCCCCGTCCGACAGGTTATCAACCAAACAACCAACCATCAACTGCCACATGCTTTGGTGCATTAACTAAGCGGTGCACTGCAAAGTTACGGGGCAAGATGGCCCAAAACAAGTATTACTTTTTCAAAAATTGATACAATCCTGCAAAATTTGCCGTCAGAAAGCCGGAAAAGCGGGATCGAAGGCGTCCGTGATGGCAAGGCACTCCATTTCCACCAGCCAGGAAGGACGGCAGACAGGGGCCAGGACATAGAGGGGACGAAGGTGCGGGCAGGCGGAGGAAACGATCTGTTTGACAATGGGATAGTCCGCCGCGTCGCGCAGGTACACGATACCCATGGCAAGGTCCGGAAGGCCGGCGCCGGCCTCGGCGAGAAGGGCCGAGATATTCTCCAGCATGCGGCCTGCCTGGGCGGCGACATCGCCCGGGTGCATGACCTGGCCGGCGGCGTCGATACTGGCCGTCCCGCTGATGAAAACGTGACGGCGGTCACCGTACGTCACGGTCGCGCCACGCTCGAAGGTGACCCCGTAGTCGTAGGTGGGGCTGAGGTGGTCCTTCGCATACAGGAACCGGATCTGGCCAGGCCGGAGACCCTTCACGCTGTAGGCGTCCATCTCGACCAGGTATTTCGCCTGAGGATGGCGTCCCTCGATGCCGGTACTGGCGATGTAGTGCGTGGAAGGGGTGAGGCCGATGCGGTCGAAGTAATTCCGGCGGCCGACGACGACGCCATGGTAATTCGTATCCACGTCACGGACGAAGATCCAGGTGCGGACCGTGTCGGAAGCCATGGAAAGCCCTTTTTCCTGCAGGTCCAGGCCATAATGCCCGAAAATGCCTTCCATCTGGGCGCGGGAATCCGTACCGGGGCAGGTCATCGACCCGGACCAGCAGTGGGTGTAGCCATTGTGGGAAGGCGAACCGGAAGGGCTGTCCATCGGAGAGGTGCCGTAAACCCAGAGGGCGATCCGGGTGCCGTCGAGCGGTGCCTGCTGGACGATGGAAGTCGGGACAGGAGGCAGGACAGCCAGGGTGGCTTCCAGTTGAGGAGCCTGGTTCGCCCCGTCGCTGAGGAAGAAGCGCCGGAAGTGTACAGTAAGGCCCTCCACGGCATGGGTGTATGCGTCCATCACCTCCTCCAACTGACGGGGATAGGACAGAGACGGATCCGTCACCGTGATCATCAGGTGATACTCGCGGACGGCATCCGCGCCAGGAGAAAAAACGAAGTTTCCAGTCTGGGTATTCATGCGGGCACGAAGATACGCATTTTTTCCGGGCTTGCCAAAATTTGACCGTCCCTTTCCCCGCCCGTTCCTTTGATTTATCGACCAGAATGGATATATTTGTAAGTTAATAGACAAGTTATCCGATGACGCGATCCCACAGGCTGACAGGTGCCGCCATGACGTTGCTTACCGGCATCGTCCTGTACGGTTTCTTCGCCCTGAAATATCCCTACCACCTCCATTTCCAGGAGCAGTACCAACTTTTCGAAGGGACCTGGGACTATTTCCGCACCGTAGCCGCCGTTCCCGGCGGTTTCGCCGACTGGTTCGGAAGGTTTCTCACGCAGTTCTGCTACTATGCGCCCGCCGGCGCGGCTATCCTGGCCGTGCTCCTGTGCAGTGTCCAGTGGCTTACCTGGGCCGTCTGCCGCCGCCGGACGCTGGCGGTCTATGCCCTGTCCTTCCTTCCCGTCGTCCCGCTCGCCGCTTTCTACTGCGACGAAAGCGCCCTGATGGGCGGAGCCGTCGCCCTTGCCCTGTCGCTGGGCGCCGCGGCCCTTTGCACCCGCATTTCCCGGAATCTGCCCCGCAGCATCGTCGAGGCTGTCCTCATCCCGATCCTGTATCTGGCCTGCGGTCCGATCGCCGTTGTCTTCGTCCTCATCGCCCTGATCGACGCGCTCGTCCGGGAAAGACTCCGCGCCTGGCCCGCCGCCGTCGTTTTCCTGGTGCTGACGGTCCTCTGCCCGCTCGTCGCGAACCACCTGGTCGCCTATCCGCTCGCAAGGCTGGCGACGGGCGTCCATTACTACCGTCTCCACAATTTCCTGCCCGGCATGCTGTGGATATCGGCCATCTGCGCCGTCCTGGCAGCCGCTTTCTCCTACCTGCCGTTGAAAGGGCGCCCCGCGGAAAGACAGTTGTTCCCGGGCATCGGCCTGTTCCTGACAGTTGCCGCCCTCGGCGCCGTACTGGTCGGGCGGTCCGCGGACTGGAACAAGGAAGAATGGATGCGCTACGACTTCATGGTCCGGATGAACATGTGGAACCGCATCATGATGCAGGCCGACCGGAAGAATCCCGACAATCCCACCACCGTCTCCTGTCTGAACCTGGCCCTTACGAAGACCGGCCGGATGGAGGACCACCAGTTCGACTATTTCCAGAACGGTCCCGACGGACTGCTTCCGGAATTCATCCGCACCTTCACCGGTCCGGTGAGCACGGGCGAGATCTACTGGCACCTCGGGATGGTGAACACCGCCCAGCGCTTCGCCTTCGAGGCCCAGGAAGCCATCCCGGACTTTCAGAAGAGCGCCCGCTGCTACCAGCGGCTCGTCGAGACCAATATCATCAACGGCGACCTGGACGTCGCCCGCAAGTACCTCTCCACCCTAGAGAACACCCTTTTCTACCGTCGATGGGCTCGCGAGACACGGGCCCTGCTGGATGCGGGGAAAGTCTTCGAGAGCCGTCCCGAACTCGCCCGCGCGAAGGACCTGAGGCTCAAGGAACACGATTTCCTGTTCAGCGATACGGAAATGGACTCGATGCTGGGACTCCTTTATGTGGAGAACCCGGATAACGGAATGGCCCTGCAGTACCTGCTGTCCTGGTGTCTCCTGAAGAAGGACCTGGACCGTTTCGTCGAGGTCATCCAACTGCTGGAAGCGCCCCAGATGCCCAAATCCTACCAGGAAGCCCTCCTGCTCCGCTGGGTGCTCACGCACAACGACTTCGAGGGCATCCCCGCCTACCTCTCCCCCGCCTACATCCAGCGCATCAGCCAGTTCATCAATGATGCCCGGGCGGATGCGTCGGAGGAGACCATGCGCCGCAAATACGGCGACACCTATTGGTTCTATTACTATTACAGATACCGGACCCAGCCCCAATGAAACGATTGACCCGTCTGGTTTTCGCGGCCCTCGCCCTGGCTCTCGCCGCCTGCACCTCAGGGATGCGCCATGCCGCCCCTGCGGGCTGCCGGCCGTCCATTTACCCCGATTACACGGGGGTGACCATCCCCACCGGCATCGCTCCCCTGGACTTCGCCCTCCCGGGCGCCGACCGGCTGGAAGTCCGCATCACGGCACCGGACGGGACGGCGCTCCGCAACCGGGGAAAATCCTGCACCCGGCTGCCCATCCGGAAATGGAAGTCGCTCCTGGAGCGGAGCGCCGGTGATTCCCTCCGCGTGGAAGTGGCCGGCCGCATCGACGGCACCTGGAAGTCTTTCGACAGTTTCGGGATCTTCGTCTCGCCGGACCCGATCGACTATGGCCTCAACTACCGCCTGATCGCCCCGGGCTACGAAATCTACAGCCACATGGGCATCTATGAGCGGGAACTGGGTTCCTTCAGGCAGAAGGGTCTGCTGGAGAACACCCAGTTCGACGGCTGCGTGAACTGCCACGCCTACAACCGCGGCAATCCCGATGCCTTCAGCCTCCATATCCGAGGCGACCACGGCGCCACCCTGCTGCAAGTGAACGGTGAAATGGCCGCCTACAACACGAAGACGGACTCCACGCTCGGCTTCTGCGTCTATCCCTACTGGCATCCGACCGGCAAATACATCGCCTATTCCACCAACAACACCCGCCAGGGCTTCCATGTCCAGCCGGACAAGATCATCGAAGTGTTCGACCTGGACTCGGACCTGCAGGTGTACGACGTGGAGCACAACCAGATCATCACCGCGCCCCAGATCAAGCGCAAGGGTATCTGGGAGAGTTTCCCGGCTTTCTCGCCCGACGGAAGGACGCTCTATTTCACCGCCGCCCGGGAGGTCCAGATTCCGGGGGAACTGCCGCAGTCGCAGTACAACCTCCTGAAAGTCAGTTTCGACCCGGAGACCGGCACCATCGGCCAGGATGTCGAGACCGTCGTCGATGCCGTTTCCATGGGCAAAAGCCTCACCTTCCCGAAGCCGTCCTACGACGGAAAGTACCTGATGTTCACCCTGTGCGATTACGGCACCTTCTCCATCTGGCACCACGAATCCGACCTGTGGCTGCTGGACCTTGAGACCGGAGCGATCCGGCCGATGGACGAGGTGAACAGCCCCGACACCGACAGTTACCACAACTGGAGTTCCAACTCCCGCTGGTTCGTCTTCTCCAGCCGCCGGGACGACGGTTCTTATACCCGCCCGTACATTGCCCACTTCGACGCGAACGGCGTGGCCGGCAAGCCCTTCATGCTTCCGCAGCGGGATCCGGTCCATTACTATCTGAAACTGTACCGCTCCTACAATGTTCCCGAATTCGTGACGGGACCTGTCCCCCTGGACCGGATACGCGCCCAGAGACTGATCGATGCCCCTGAGCGCGTACCGTTCGGTTTCCGCTGGTCCGATTAACTACGGCGCGGCGTCATAGACGCTCTGCAGCGTGTAGGCCGGATCCTTCGTGGTCACGGCCTTGACCATCAGGCCGACCAGCGTCTTCGCTTCCTCATCCACGAACTTGCCGGTGCCATGGTCGATGTAGGCGTGCGTCTCGGACCCCGTTCCCTTGGCGCCGTTGTCCCAGAGATACATCGGAAGGAGATGGTCCGCAGCGGCCTTGCAGAAGTATTCCATGTAATACCGCTGGTACGGGAGATCGTCCTTTTCGTGGCGGGAACAGCCCATTTCGCCCAGATAGACCGGAATGCCCTTGTCCAGGTAAGCGGCCTTGAGATTGTCGAACACATCGACGACGGCTTTCTCGTTGTCGCCGCTCAGGCGCTGGTCCGCCGCAGCCGTATGCCCCCATTGGCGGACGAACGGATTCTTGAGCGTATAGTCATACGGATCGTAATCGTGCACGGCCACCATCAGGCGGTTGGCGTCGGTGTAATCCTTAGGCAGGGTCAGGCCGGCGATGGTGAAACCCGGGTTGCAGGCATAGCCCGGGATGCCCAGCCAGCGGGTCGCATTCTGACCGCCGGTGGCGCGGACGGCGTCCACGAAGGTCTGGTTCCACTCGTTCAGGATCCTGTACTGGGTTGCCGGATCTTTATAGAATGGATAGTCAGGGTTCCAGCCCCAGCCCCCGTCCTGGATCTCATTGAAAGACTCGAATACGAGCCACTCGCCCTTGTCCTTGAACTTCTCTGCAATCTGGGTCCAGAGGGCGAAAACCTCGTCCTTCACCTTCTCGTGGTTCGCCGCATTGTTGATGCACTTGCTGATGTCCTGCCAGTACGACTCGTCGTGATGCGTGTTCACGATGGCCACGAGGCCGGCCCGTTCGGCATAACCCACGATTTCCGCGACACGGTCCAGCCACTTGTCCTCGATCCGGTAGGCCGGGGCGGGGCCGATGTGTCCTTCCCAGGTCGTGCAGATGCGGACGGCCTTGTATCCGGCGGCCTTGACGCCATCCATCGTGGCCTGGGTACATTTGGGATTGCCCCAGATAGTCTCGCCGGACACGCCGTTGTTGATGGCGTCCATGTGGTTGCCCATGTTCCAGCCCGGTCCCATCGCATCGAACACCATCTCTGGGGTAAGGGCCGTGGCAGCGGCGACGGCAGGCGCGGCGAACGCCTCCTGGGCGACACTGACCGATACGGACTTACCCCCACATGAAACGGTGAGAGTACCGCTTCCGGCCTCCGCCTTGCGATTGGCTCCCGCCTGCACCTTGACCGTGGTATTGTGGTCCTTGTCGATCTTGCCGGTCTCGACTACGAGCCAGGAGGCGTCGGAGGTGACGTAGGGCTGGGTGGAAGAAGAAACCGTGAAGGTTTCCTCCCCGCCGGAACGGCTGAAGGAAAGGGATGCCTTGCTGACGGTCATTTCCACCTCGGGATGGTGCTGCAGGATGGGGATCATCAGGCTCTGCTTATCTCCGATGACACGGAGGCTGGTCGAACGGTCCAGGGTCCCGTTGTACGCCTGCACCTTGACGGTGTACGGCCAGGAAGTGCCAGATCCTGTCCCGGATGTGATGGCAGCCCAGTCTGCCAAGGTGTTGACGGAGGGCTGGATGCCGCTGGTGATGGTGATGGTCTGCGTGCCACCCTCCGGCCCGAACTCCAGTTCTGTCGGGTTGGCAACGAGTTTGACGGGATCGGGTTCCGGGGTCTTCCCGCAGGTGACGAGCAGGAACGGCAGTGCCGAAAGAAGGATTTTCCAGAATCTCATAGTTATCAAGATATCAATCGAATTGTTCCGCCGGCACCTCCCGCCAGACACGGCCGATTTCCGTGGCGTCGAAGCCGACGGAAGCGTTGCCGAGGTCCGGGACGTTGAAGGACCGGGTCATCGTATCATAGAAATGGGGGTCCCGCTGGGGCAGGAGGAAAGGCTTGGTGACGCTCCCGTCTGCGGAGACATGGCTGAACCAGGGCTTTCCGAAAAAGCCGTCGCCCCGCTTGGAGGCGAAGACGAACCACTTCGCATCGTGGGACCAACTGTGGTAGGTGTCGGACTTGTCGGCGTTGACGGCGTCCAGGGTGAGGACTTCTCCCGTGCGGAGGTCCATCATCCGCAGGTCGCACTCCCGGTGGTTGATGGGGAAGGTGCCGTAATCCGCCACGGTGAAAAGCAGCCAGCGACCGTCGGGCGACGCCTTGGGATGGCACACCGAAAGACCGCGCTCCGATGCGCTCCAGACTGTATCGGCCGGCGAACCCAAGGTCCCCGTCCCGGCGTCGAACGGGCGCCGGACCAGGGAGTACATGGTCTCCTCGATATCGGCCGGCAGCCTTTTGACGGGCGCCGCGCAGTAATAGACCCAGTTCCCGTCCGCGGAGAAGACCGGGAAGGTCTCGAAGACATCCGGGCGCGCCGTCTCCGGGAAGGTCGTCATCCGGTTCCCGTCGAAGTCCGCCACGCACAGGTCGGAGGCCGTGTCATAGACCTCCATCCGGCGGTTCCCGAAGGAATGCATCGCCGGGATGATGATATTGGTCGAGAAGACGCCGTAGCGGCCTCCGGGATGGATCTCGCCATAGACCGTCGGGGAAATCATCGTGGAGTCCCGGAGCGTAAGTTTCCGCAGTTTCCCGCCGCGGTTGAGGATGGCTCCGCCGCCTTCGCCCCTCAGATAGAACAGGGACAGGTCTCCCCTTCCCTGGGCGTGGATGTGGCAGTTCATGCACTTGTTCCGGGTGTTCCGCCAGTCGGAAATGGGCTTCGCGTCGAAACTCTCCAGGTTCCGTTCCATGATTTCCAGGTCGTCCCAGACTTCGAATCCGGGCTCGATGAGGCGGTAGGTCAGGTAACCGTCGATGGGGTCGGGGCTCACATGGATGGTCCAGCGGAAGGACATCGGACCTGACGAAGACTTATACTCGGAGAGAACCTCCACGTCTGCACCGGTGGACAGCAACCCTTTCCAGGCCTTCTCCTTCCAGACGACGTCCCGTCCCCGGATGGTGACGGACTGCCCGGCCGACGTGAAGGTGGTCACGAACCGGGAAGCGTCCGGGGCCGTGTAATAGAAATTGAGCGGTGCGATGTTGCAGGGCACGGTGACGTCCCGGTAGTCCGGGAATACGGGCGCGGTCCGGTCGGTTCCTTCCCCGACGGGCTGCACATCGACCGTCCGCCCGCATCCAAGGAGCAGGAGGAGCGCGACGAGCGCAAGCAAGGTCCCTTTACCGGTTCTCATTCCGCACAGCATAGTAGAAATAATACCAATAGGTTTTGCCGAACTCCGCCGAGAGGTTCTCGCCCGACCCGTTGTCCCGCTTGTAGATGGTGACGAACCGGTTGAAACGGTCGAGCGTCTCCTCGGAGATGTTGTAGTGGCTGAAATTCTCCGGATCCATGCCGCCCTTGGCGGCCAGGAAGATGAGCATGGCCTCCTCGTACAGGTGCGAGGCGGTCAGCGAAGGCACATAATCGCCCACGAAAGCGTCCAGGTCCTTGACCAGGAGGTCGTAGCACAGGAGATAGTCCAGCGCCATCCGGTTGGAAGGGTTGGAATTGAGCAGGATCCGGAGGATGAGTTGCGTCTGGTCCATGCCGTGGACCAGGTCGAAATGGGGCATCAGCGCCCGCTTCTGCTCCACCCGGGCCGCATACTGCGGCGACCAGGCCTCGGGGAGATGCGCCCGGGCCCATTTCCGGTCCTTGGGAGAATTGAGCAGCATCCGGAGATACTTGGAGGCCGCTTCGAAATCCCCGCTGACGAGGTTCGTCTCCGCCAGGCGGCGGAGGTAGCGGGAGCCCGTATGCGAAGGAGAGAACAGCATGCCCAGCATGGCGTCGCGCTCCGCCATCGACATATCCCCCAGGGCGAACCAGACATCGCCGGCGCAGCCGATCTGGAAAGGCGTGGACTTCTCCCCTACCGGCAGGAAGAGACCCTGCTCGAAGGGCTGGTAGTAATCCATCAACCGGTCGGCCAACTGCCCGCGGTGCGCATTGGCCAGGTTGTAGTAATAGGTGCCGATCCGGGACCTGCGGTCCACGGCGGCCAGGCGGGACACCCGGTCCCAGTTTTCGAGGGACGCCTCGACAGCCATGCCCATCATCTGCTCGGAGATGGCGTCGGGATGACCCCAGGCCTTGCGGGCCTCGCGGAGGGAAACGCCGTTCTGGGCGGCATATTTCCGGAAATACGGGTAACGGAGGAGGAAACAGACCTGGCTTCCCCCGGCCACCGCGAGCAGGGTGGCCAGCGAGATGCCCAGGATCCATCTGCCTTTCTTTCCCAGCATGGCTTACTCCGCAGGTTGGGGATAAAGATTCATCAGGAACGCGCCGAGGATGCTTTCCTCACCTACGTTGCGGGCCAGTTCCCACGTCCGCTTCTTGTACGCCATCTGTACGGAATCGGCCTCCGCCTTCCTCCCCGCGTCATACAGCGGACCGAAAACCCGGTTCCGGGCGATGGTCAGGTCCTTCCACACCTGCAGGCTGTCGTTCTGGGGCGTACCGCCGCCGGAACTGTCCGGGCCGATGGTGACATAGATGTCGCCGGGCTCGGTGACCACGAGCAGATTCTGCCCTTTGTCCCGCTGGCGCTTGCCCAGGCGGATCTCGCACATCCAGTGCTCCTTGCCCTTGAAGAAGAACTCGTGGTTGTGGATGTGGACCGAATCGACGAACTCCGCCGTCTCGTGGCCCAGGGGGACGAGGAAGATCTGCATGTCCTCCAGTTCATTGGACACCACCCGGCCATGGATGCGATACTGCGCGTTGCGTCCGCAGGAAGAAAGAAGGAAGGCCGACAGGGCGAAGATGAGGATAACTGCTCTTTTCATGGTTTGACGGTTGCTTGGACCCGTTTGTCAGAGAACACTTCGCGATACACCCCCCGGGTGTCGAAGCGTACCCGCGCCTTGGTGAAATCGGGCGCATTGTAGGATTGCATGATATCGTGATAGAACTTCCGGGGATTCCGCTGCGGAAGCACGAAAGGCTTCGTACAGCGTCCTTCCGCGTCGATCGAGGCGAGATAGACCTGGACATACAGTCCGTCGTCCCGCCGGCTGGAGAACAGGAACCAACGGCTGTCGGAACTCCAGTTGTGGAAACTCTCCGACAAGGGGCTGTTGACCTCGTCGATGGGGCGCGTCCGTCCCGTCTCCAGGTCCATAAGCCAGAGGTCCGCTTCCTTGTGGTCGATCGGGAAGACGCCGAAGTCCGCCTCGTTGTACATCAGCCAGCGGCCGTCATAGGAAGGACGGGGGAAACTGACGCTGCGGCCGTTTGCGCTGGCCGGAAGGACGGTCTCGATCTCCCCGAGCGCGCCTGTTTCGGGATCGAAGGAAACGCGCATCAGGTCATACCGGATGCTGTCCACCTGCCGGGGAACGTCGTAGGCCTTCGCCTTGCAGAAATAAAGGGTCTTCCCGTCCGGGGTGAAAGCCGGAGAAGACTCCAGCCAGTCTTCCGTGGTGAGCCGCGGGTCCACGGTCAGGGAATGGTCCCGCATGTCCATCACCACCAGGTCGGAGGCGACGTCGAACACTTCGATCGGCTGCTGGTCCCCCGTCCAGAAGCACTGGCGGACCGGATTGATGGAGCCCGCGACCCAACGCCCGCCGGGATGCCAGTAGCAATAGGCCATGTTGCCCAGGGTGCTGTCGGTCTTGGTCGTCACCCATTCGCGCTGGCCATCCTGCTGGAAGAGCGTCGCGCCATGCTTTCCCCGGAGATGGAACAGGAACTGGGAAGGATCGGTGGCATTGGCGGTATGGCAGTTCATGCACTGGCCGGGCGTGAGCGTGCTCTCGATGATGGGTTCTTCCTTGAAACCGTGTATGTCGCGCTGGTAGAGGCCGATGCGGCTGTAGGTGGTATAGCCGGGGGCGATCTTGCGGTAGGTGACGCCGTAATCGGTCAGCGGGGCGTCGCTGACATACATGATAAAGTCGCGCCACTGCGTCCATTGGCCGTCCTTCCGGCCCAGGACCGTGAATTGGAGCGTCCCGCCGGCGTTCTGTTCCGTCAGTTTCCGCCAGGGGCGGAGGGGGAAACGCGCCCATTTGCCCTGCACCTTCAGGAAACCGCCCTGGCTGCCGGTCACCTGGACCAGGACGCGGTCATAGTCCGCCGGGAGGTTGAAATCCATCGGCGCGATCCCGGCGGGAACCGTCACACCGATGTAATCGGGATAGATGTCCGGAAGCAGGTCCACATAGGACGTGCTCCCCTTACAGGCCGCGACCGTCATCAGGGTCGCCAGCAGCGGAATCCATCTTTTCATCGCATGCCCTCCATCTGTTTGAGACGCTGCCAGGCATTGAAGTACTCGGCAGCCATGAAGTTGCTGCTGTTCTGGTTGTACAGGATCGACATCATCAGGTCCAGATGATCGTATCCGGTGATGAAATCATCGCGGAAACGGACGGAACGGACATAGGCATAGACCGGGTCGGCATTCATTGCCGCCTCGTCTCTGAGCATGGCCTTCCTCCGGAGGGCGGACTTGCGGTAGAAGAGGCTGTGCGAGAGAAGGTCCAGGTACTTTTCGGCCGGCCCATACCATCCGTTGACGAGGTTGCAGTCGGCCATCCGGGAGAGGAAGCGCCCGCTCAGGCGTCCGTTCTCAATGGACTCCATCGAGTCGAAGTAATACTGGAGCGTGATGTTGGGCATCCCCATCATCCAGAGCAGTTCGGCCGAAGTGAGATCCGACACGTTGTCCCGGATGGAAGGCAGCACGAGCCCCTGCGTGCCACACTGGTAAAACTCCGGCATGCGGGCCGGGAGTTGCCCGTTCATGAACAGGCTGAAATTGACCGAACACGCGCTGACGGGCGTGGGCGGCTGGTATTTCTCCGCCCGCCTGATCACCTCCTGATACCGTTCGTGGCGGATGAGGTCGTCATAGGCGAGTATCTCATAGGCGTCCCGGTCATAGGCCAGCCGGACGCCGAGGGCGGTTCCCAGCACCAGGACGGCGAACACCGCCCAGTCCACGAAAGCCCGGGAGGACTTGAAGCCCCACCCGCAGACAAAGATGCAGGCGAGCGCGACGGGCGGAATGATGACCTGCAGGGCCGGAAGCATCTCCCGGATACGGGTATAGTTGAGACCGAAGAAGGCGTCCCGCATCGGATACTGTGCCGCCATCAGCCGGTAACCGGCATAGAAGACCAGGGCGGTGAACGCGAGGATGACGGCATCCGCGGGTTTCCGGCCCAGGAGGACGGAGAACAGGACCGGGACGATGACCACCGGACCGGCCAGCCACCACACGAGCGGGATGAGCCAGAGCCGGTGCCATCCTGCCCGGGCGAAAACCGGGCAGAGGGAGACGGACAGGAGGAGCGCGACGGGATAACTCACCAGCACTTCCATGTTGCCCATGTGCACGAGCATCAGGAGCGAAGGGAGGAAACTCAGGGCATAAAGGCTCCGCTTACCATCCGGATGGACGCAGCGGGCGGCTCGCCAGACGGCTAGTTGCAGCAGGACGGCCAGCACGGCCAGCACGAGCGCCCCCGACCACCGGAAATAGAAGAACTGCACCAGAAACTCCGAACACCAGTCCGCAAAACCGCCCGGCAGCGCCATGCGCTCCCGGAAATAGTCCCAGGTGAAGAGGAACAACTGGTTTTGCTCGTGGTAGTTCAGTGCCTGGGGATACAGTCCCATCCAGAAGGCAAAGACTCCCGCGCCCAAAAGGACCGTCAACGCCGCCTTGTTTACCCTGTCCATGTAAAAAAGGGAAAAGGCAGCCGCCCGAAGCGGCTGCCTTCGAAAGAGAGAATCGACTTAATTCTTGGGTTTGAACCGCCACCAGGTGCACTCACCCCAGTCGGTCGAACCGGCATAGTTGCCGATGAGCGTCATCAGGGTGCCGTCCAGATAGACGATCTCGTACTCGGTCGTCACCGCGCCACCCTTATTGATGGCGAACGGGAACAGGATACCCGAACCACCCGTCGTGGTGATCGTGCCCTTCTTGAAGACATTCGTCTTCATCACGAAGTCCGACACCTCATAGGGGGAAGACTCGATCTGGGTACCATCAGCCTTATAGGAAGTGACCGTACCGTTGGCACTGTCGAACACCATGTAGGCGTCGTCGCTGCCATAGCCGTACGCAACACCGCCCGAATGGCTCAGTTGCTCGGTTTCGAGTTGCTCGGGGGTGCAGCCCCACCAGAAGCCGGGGATGCTGCCAGAGGCATCGGCAAAGCCGCCGTTGTAACCGGCATTGCCCCAGGTCGCACCGTCGATCGTATTCCAGGTCCAGGCGCGCTGGCCGTTGCCCGCGAGGGCGGCGTCCGCATCGGAAGCGTTCTTGAACCGCCACCAGGTGCACTCGCCCCAGTCACTCGCGCCCTTGTCGCTGATCAGTGCGAGGACATTGGGATCGACATAGACGACATGGAATACGTTCGTACGATTGCCGTCCGTATTGATGTCGAACGGGAACAGGATCGGAGCATCGGTGGTTTCGATCTTGCCGTAGCCGTAACCGGAACCGCTTCCGTCCGGGTTGTAATCCTTGAAGGTGTAGGAGCCCTTGGCGATCTGGGTACCGTCGGCCTTGTAGGAGATGCACTCACCGTCTTCGTTGAAGATCATGTAAGCGTCAGGATCACCATAGCCAAAGGCGGTTCCGCCGGAGTGGGCGATCTGGTCGGTTTCCAGTTGCTCGGGGGTGCAGCCCCACCACTTGCCAGGGATGTCAGTCGGAGAAGCGGCCTTGCCGGCATTGAAACCGGCATTGCCCCAGCAGGCACCATCGACCGTGTACCATTTCCAGGCCTTGAGACCGGATTCGCCGGTGAGGACCTTCACCTCGGGAGCGAGGTCAGCCGGGACATAGACGTTCACGGAAGAATCGAAGGAAACCACCGAGGCGTCCTGGTTGATCGTGGACACCGTGAAAGGCTGGTTGGAATCCTGGCCGCGCCGGGGCGTGATGTTGAACACGCCGGAGGCACCGGTGACGAGGACGTTCTTGGAACCGTCCGCCTTGACCGTGGAGATCTGGACGGTACGGGCCGGAGAAGTGTGATACTTGATATAGTTGCCGTCCGCCTGAGGGACCGTGCAGGCCGCGTCAGCGTACTGTCCGTCGATCACGAAAGCGCTCTGCAGCGTGTTGGCCGCGATGGGAGCATCGGCTTTCGGGCTCTCGAGGACCGTCGGCTGGCAGGAAGCGATGACGAGACCCGTGACGGCAGCGATTGCGAAGTATAAGATTTTCTTCATGATTCTGATCATTTTAAATGATTCTGCTACCAACCCGGGAAGTCGAACTGGGGTCCCCAGCCCTCATTCTGGGTGAACTTGTACTCCTCGCCCGCGCCGGCAGACAGGGAAATCTGGCTGCTCGGAAGCGGGGCAAAGCCCTTGGTGGCCTTGTAGCGGTCGCCGTAACTGCCGTTGTACTTGGACGCGTTGTTGGTGCCCAGCACACCGTTGTTGTACACGGCGACGCCTTCCTGTTTGTTCAGGGCGGTGACGGCGTAGTCCTCGCCGTAGCGGCGGAGGTCATTGTACCGAATGCCCTCGAAGGCGAACTCCCAACGGCGTTCGTTGCGGAGGTTCTCCTGGTTGAGCGGCTTGGTCGGAAGGCCGGCACGGGCGCGGACCTTGTCGAAGGAAGCCTGGTTGCCGTTGATTTCGGCATCCATCAGCAAGACCTCGGCGAACCGGATCAGCACCATGTCGTTGACGCTGTTCAACTGGAAGTTGTCTTCGTTGCCGGAAGACCAGGTGAGGTTCGGGAACATCACGTTGGTGAAAGTCTTCATGTACTTTTCCTTCTCATCGCTCCAGGCGATGACCGGCATGGTCTTGGTCTGGTAGTAGCCGCTCTCCTGGATGTTGGAGTCGCCACCATACACGTAGGTTCCGCTGAAGTCCTTGACATCGACGATGGAAGCGTCCAGACGGGCGTCGTTCGGCTCGAGGGCCTTCCAGTCGGAAACCAGGGAAGGATTGACCGGGCACATGCCCCAACCGGTACCGAACGGCATGCACTCACCGTTGTCCAGGCTCTGTCCGCGGATACCCAGGAACAGGGCGGTCTGGTTGGAGTAGCCGATGGTGGTGCCCCAGGAAGGCTGGGTGTTGAACTTGATCATGAACATCGCCTCGGGATTGCGGTTGCCGTCATTCTCGACCCACTTGTAGCCGTGACCGTGCCAGGGATTCTTCTCATCCTCGATGGAGCAACGGTTCGTGTAGGCCCAGAGGTTGTGGTAGTCGTTCACCAGGGAATAACCGGAATTGTTCACGCAATCGGTGATGTAGGCACCCACTTCTGCCTTGGTGATCTTGGTACCCTCGGCGATGCTGACACCGATGGCCTCGTTCTCGTAGGCGGGGAGCGTGATATCGTTCAGGCCATAGAAGCCGGACGCGAACAGGTAAGCGCGGCCGAGGAGCGCCTCGGCGGCGTACTTGTCCACATGGCCGTCGCCGGAGGACTGACGGGCGGGCATGATGTCGGCCGCGATCTTGCAGTCCTCGATGATCTGGCCCCAGAGCGCCTCGCCGCTGATCTGCGGCTGGGTCGGGTCGGCCTGGGAGGTCACGGGGCAAGGGATGTTGCCGAACATGGAAGCCAGTTCATAGAAGTACCAGGCACGGAGGAAGAAGGCTTCACCCATGTACTGGTTGAGTTCCGCGACGCCGCAGTTGGGCATGGCCTCGATGGCGGCGTTCGCGCGGGCGATACCCTTGTAGCGGTCCACGTAGAAGTTGTTGTACATGTCGGTTCCGAAGTTCAGCAGGAGGTCTTCGGCCTGCATGGTCTGGTCGTTCGCACCACCGCCTCCGAGCGCATCGTCGGAAGCAGCCACGGACCACAGGAAGTGGTTTGTGTGCACGTTGTTGCCGATGGAGACGTTGAGGTTGTTGTAGATACCGGCCAACATCTGTTCGGCATCGGTGGCGTTCACCGGGAAGTTACTGCTGTCCTTGGACCAGTAGTTGGTCGTGTCCAGGAAAGACTCGCAGGATGCAAACGAGAAAGCGAGGACGGCCAGGGCCGCGATTTTATTCATATTTTTCATAACGCTTTCGTTCTTGTTTATTTGAGGATGCAGACGGCGACGCGGTTGGACTCGGGAGACAGGGAAGCATCCCGGTCGCCACCGACGGCCTTGGAGATGATGCGATTGGCGGCGATGCCGGCCTTCTTGAGCATGTCGACCACCACCTGGGCGCGCTGCTCGGAGAGCGTCTGGTTGATGGAGTCGGTACCGGTACCGCTGTCGGCATGACCCGTGACGGTGATCTTCGCATCCGGGTTATCGTTCATGATCTGCGCGATCCGACCGAGTTTGAAAGCCTCGTCGGGACGGAGTTCGGCCTGGTTGATGAGGAAGAAGAGGTCGTCCTCATAGGTGCCGCTGAAGGTAGAGCCCACGGGGACCTTCACTTCCTTGACAACCTCCACGGGAACTTCAACACGCTTCTCGACAATCTTCTCGACAATCTTCTCCACGATACGCTCGGGAGCCATCATGTTCGGAGAGGCCTCCATGACCTTGTGGCTGCCGCCACCGAAGGAGAGGTTCAGACCGACCAGGAAGCCGCGGGCCTGGGGATAGAAGCCCAGGTCGATGCCCTTCGCCCAGCCGTCGAAGCCGGAGGAAGAACCCACTTCAGGATCGAGACCCATGTACTTGGTGAAGACGATGGGGTTCTGAGCCTGGACATACAGACGGGCCTGGCCGAACGGAGCGTTCTTCCACAGGCGCTTGAAGTCATATCCGAGGGTGACGGTCTGGATCCGGAAGAAGTCGGCGTCCTCGATGAAGATGTCGGAGTTGTTCATGAAGTTGTAGTTGGTACCGGCGACCAGCCGCGGGAAGCGGTTGGAGGTACCCTCGCCGTGCCAGTAACTGTACACCTCGGTAGTGTAGTTGTTCCACTGGCTGTCGGAGTAACGGCGGTAGGCACGGAAGACCTGCTGGCCGAACATGCCGTAGCCGCTGACTGCGAGGTCGAAGCCCTTGAAGTACACGGAGAGGTTCACACCCACGTTCCAATCCGGGTTCGGATCGCCCGTCATGGTCTTGTCGGCGTCGGTGATGGCACCGTCACCGTTCAGGTCCACGAACTTGAGGTCACCGGGGACGAGCGTCTCCTGAATGGTGCCCTTGCCGGCGGCCACCCAGTCGTCGATCTCCTTCTGGTTCTGGAACACGCCCTCGGACTTGTAGGTCCAGAAGTAGCCGATCGGATAACCGACCTGCGCGCGGTACATTTCGGCGATACCCTGGACGACGTTGCCCGGGCCGTGGAAGATGCCTTCGTCGTTGGCGATACGGGTAACCTTGTTCTTGTTGTGGGCGACGTTCACGCCGACGTTGTAGGAGAAGTCCTGGCCGATGGCGTCGTTCCAACTCAGCGCGAGTTCGACACCGGTATTGCGGACGTCACCACCGTTGATATAAGGGGCGTTGGCTCCGAAGTGTCCCATGACCGGGGCATTCACGAGCCAGTCCTTGGTGTCCTTCTGGTACCAGTCGAACGCGACGTTCATGCGGTTGCGGAACAGGCGGGCGTCGAAACCGAGGTCAAGTTGCTGGGAAGTCTCCCAGGTGATGTCGGGGTTCGCGAGTTTATCGGCATAGGCGCCGGTACCCGAAGTGGTGGCGGTAGGGCCGGTATAGAACGAGTAACCGCCGTCGGCAGCACCCACGGACACCGTGGATAAATACTGGAAGTTGGAGACGTTGCAGTTACCGTTCTGGCCCCAACTGCCGCGGAGTTTGAGGAAGTTGACCGGACGGACGTTCCACCAGGGCTCGTTGGAGATCACCCAACCGGCGGAGACGGACGGGAAGGTACCCCATCTGTGACCGCGCATGAAGTTGGAGGAGCCGTCCCGGCGGAGAATCAGGGAAAGCATGTACTTCTCGGCATAGTCGTAGTTGACACGGCCGAAGAAGGAAGCGAGGCCGCTGTCACCCCAGGTGGAGCCGCCCATATCGTCCTTGCTCGGATCGCCGGCGGTATTGCCGACATAGGCATACTTCCACATGTTCGGCCAGAGGACTTCGCTGTTGGCGGCGTTCACGCTCTCGCCGAAGCCGCTGTGCTCGAGGGTGCTACCCACGAGGGCGTCGAAGTGATGGTTCCCCGCGACGTTGAACACGTAATTGACGGTATTCTCCCAGGACCAACTCCAGCCGGCGGAAGCGCTCTGGCTGACACTGTCCACATCGGAGAAAGCGTAGTTCGTGAGTCTGTAGATCATACCGTACTGACGGTAGGTGCTCGCGCTCATCCGGTAGTTGAACTGGCTCTTCCAGGTGAGGCCCTTGATGGGCTGCACGCGGAGGTTGCCGGACAGCGTGAGGCCATAGCCGTGACTGTCGTTGTTACCGCGGCTGGAGTAAACCATCGCGGCGACCGGGTTGCTGGTATAGGAATCCAGCGCCCAGATACCGCTGTTACTCAGCCAGTCGTACTCGGTGTAGGAACCGTCGGGCTGAAAGAGGGGCACGAGCGGATTCGCGGACATCATGCTGTACACGTCGTTCCAGTAGTGGTTGCCGGTACCGATACCGCCGCTCTGGTTCGTACTGAAGGTCATGTTCTCACCGAAGGTGATGATATCCCGGCCGTCATCGCCTCTCCAAAGCACATGGTCGGAGTTCAGACGAACGGTGAAACGCTTGTAGTTGGAGGCGACGGGCTTTCCGAAGATACCTTCCTGGTGCGTGTAACTGACGCCCGCGGAGAACTTCGAACGGTCGGAGCCGCCCACCACGTTCACGGCGTGGTTCGTGTTCGGCGCGTTGACGTTGCGGATCGCATCCAGCCAGTTGGTGCCCTTGAAGGCGCCGGACTTGATGTCGTTGTAGAGCGTCGGGTTGAGGATGCCGGCCCAGTTGATGGGATCCTTGCCCATGTTGAAGGAAACCTGGTCCTGGATGTCCATGTACTGCTGGGCATTGAGGAACTCGGGCATCCGCTGGACATTCTGGATTCCATAAAAGCCGTCGTAGGTGACGACGTACTTGTCGCCCTTGCCCTGCTTGGTCGTGACGAGGATGACACCGTTCGCACCACGCGCACCGTAGATGGCGCAGGAGGCCGCGTCCTTGAGGACGTCGATGCTCTCGATGTCGGACGGGTTGAGGGAGTTGATGTCACCACCCGCGACGCCGTCGATGACGTACAGAGGGGCATAGGAACCGATGGTACCCATACCGCGGATGTTCACATTGTAACCCGATCCCGGCTGGCCGGAAGAGTTCATGATGCTCACACCCGGAGTGGAGGACTGCATGGCACCGAGGGCGCTGGTGGAGTTGAGTTTGGCCAGGTCGTCACCCTTGACCTGCACCGTGGAGCCGGTCACGAGTTTCTTCTTCTGGACGCCGTAACCTACCACCACCACTTCTTCGAGAAGTTCGGTGTCTTCTTCGAGCATCACGTCGAAATGGCTCGGTCCGCTGACGGCGAGGACCTGGGTCCTGTAGCCGATCGAGGAAATCTCGATGCTGGAGCCCTGCTGGACACTCAGCGTGAAATTACCGTCGAAATCAGTGACCGTACCATTCTGCGTTCCGCTCTCGATGACGCTCGCTCCGATGACCGGGCCGATCGCATCCTTGACCGTACCGGTCACCCGGACGGTCTGTGCCATCGCACCGATTCCCATCAGGAGCAGCATCAAGGAAGCAAAAAGTTTACTTTTCATGTTGCAGAACTTTTGGTTGGTTAATAATTGGATTGGTTTGTATATAATGGTGTTGAACTATTTCTTGATCGGATAGAACCGCATCAGCAGGACGATGAGGAGGGCAATGGCCGCCGGGAAAAGCGAGAACAGGCACCAGATCATCCGCTGGACGGCCGGTTCGTTCGTAATCGTGACGACCGTCTGGCCGGTGGCGTCCGTGCCCGAAACGAAGCCGGCGATGCCGAGGAGGAGGGCCACCAGGGCGCCGGAGATGGCCGAGCCGAACTTCTGGGCCATCGTACCGGAGGAGAAGATGAGGCCCGTGGAGGAGGTGCCGTTCTTCTCGGTAGCGTAGTCCGCCACGTCGGCATACATGGACCACAGGAGCGGCGAGTAGAAGCCGATGCCGATGGAGGTGAGGATGACCATCGCGATCATCAGCCAGATGTATTTCGGGTCCATCGGGATGAAGAAGAAGGCGATGGAGGTCACGGCGCAGATGATGGCCGCCCAGTTGAAGGCCTTGCGCTTGGAGCCCACCCACTTGGTGAACGCCGGGGACAGGCCGCCGAAGATCATGCAGGTCACCTCGCCGAAGGTCATGAACACCGTGTAGTTGATGATGAGGCCCGAGACGGTGACATTCCCGTGCAGGCAGTATTCCAGCAGGTAGCCGGCCACCGCATAGCGGAATCCGTTGAAGAAATTCGTGCAGATGCCGATGAGCGTCAGGATGATCCACGGCTTGTTGCGGAACAGGTCGGCGAACGGCTTGAAAGAGAACTTCTCCGCCCGGATGGGCTTCAGGCGCTCCTTCGTCAGGAGGCCGCAGGCCAGCGTGCCCAGCGCGGCGAGCGCGCCCAGGATCACGCCCAGGACGGCGTACTGGTGCGCCGGGGTGCCGCCCACCATCTTCTGCAGGTACGGGAACGAAAGCAGGGTGACGAAGCCCATCGCATAGGCGCCGACCATCCGGTAGGACGAGAACTCGTTCTTCTCGTTGTCATCGGCGGTCATCACGCCCAGCAGCGAGCCGTACGGCACGTTCACGGCCGTATAGACCGCCATCATCAGCAGGTACATCGAGTACGCGTAGATGCGCTTGCCCACGGGGCCGAGGTCCGGCGTGTACAGCAGCAGGGCGAAGACGAGGCCCAGCGGAATGGCGCCGAAGATGAGCCAGGGGCGGTAGGTGCCCCACTTGGACTGCGTCCGGTCGGCGAGCGCGCCCATCATCGGGTCCGTGATGACGTCGAACAGGCGGGCCACCAGCATCAGGGTGGCGGTGTCGGCCACCGTCAGACCGAAGATGTTCGTGAAGAACAGCGGGAAAGCGATGGACATGACCTTCCAGGTAATGCCGCCGGCGGCGGCGTCACCCAGGGCATAGCCGATTTTCTCAGAGAATTTAGCCATAAAAGTATCAGTTTTTCAAAATATCGTATCTGTCAGTTGTCATTGCGCCTCCAGGAACGCGATGGAGTCCAGCTCGCTGAACGCCTTGAAATCCGGGGCGTTCTCGAAGCCGTCCCACCCTGCGTAAAAGTGGCCGGGCTTGTCCCACGCGTTGCGCCAGGTCAGGACGTACGCGATCGGGAAGTCCTTGATGGCGGGATACAGGACGCCCGTCCACCACTCCGGATCGGGAATCCCCTCCAGGCCGGTCTCGGACAGGCACATCAGCTTGTTATGGCCGATGGAGAGGGCGTGCACGAAGCCGAGCGACCGGATGATCTCCGCCGCAAACCGTTCGCCGGAAGGCCCGAAGCCGTCCGGACCGATGAACTCGTACTGGTCCAGGCCCAGCAGGTCGATGACGTCATCCCCGGGATAGCGTTCCAGATACTCGTCCGCGTCGATGCCGCCGTTGGGCGAATAGCACCAGAGGAGGTTCTTCAGGCCGCGGGTCTCGGTCAGATAGGACCAGGTCGCTCGGAAAAGGGCCTTGTACTCATCGGCCGAGCAAAGCTTGCTCCCCCACCAGAACCAGCTCTCGCTGCACTCGTGCCATGGGCGGAAGATGACCGGGGTCTCCCCCAGGCTCTCGAGGAAATCTCCGAGGCGCGGCAGCCACGTATCCATGAACAAATCATGCAGTTCACCGCCTTCCAGCAGGGATTTCACCACCTGGTCGGAAGAGACGTCCCAGGCGTCGCCGCCCGTGAGCGGATTCCGGGGATGCCAGGAGACGGTGACGACCCCGCCGCGTTTCGCGTGCAGCTTCGCTGCCTTGCGGATCAGGCCGAAATCAACACTGTCGAGGCTAGCCTTGTCCCCCATTTCGATGCCGCCGAGCTCGACGCCCATCACGGCGGGATACTTCCCCGTCACGGCCTTCACGTCGGAACGGGCGAGGTCGTCGGCTTCCCAGTTCTCCACCTTCCAGGCGTGGCCGTAGGCAAGGTCGTCCTGGTGGCCGTAAAGGATCTTCCCGTCCTTCACGCTTTGGGCAAGCTTCGCATGGAGTTTCTGCGCCGGGGTTTCCACCGGCTTGGGGCCCCCGCAGGAGACGGCGGCGAGGGCCGCGAGTATGATCGGCAAGTATTTCATTATAGATAGGGTTTCAAGATGGCGTCCTTCACTCCCGGCGTCGTCCAGGCGGGGACGGCGCGGTCCGCCCCGTCCGACAGGCACATCCAATAGAGGGCGGCCATGCCGGCGTCCTTCGCCTTCTGCGAGAAATAGCCGGCGAAGCGGACCATGTCCGCGGTGTCTTCATTGACTCCGCCGCCCCACTCGCCGATGATCACCGGCACGCCCAGCCGCTGGACGACATACCGGTCCAGGTCCGCGAACTGGCGGTCGATGTCCGCCTTCTGCGCGTCGAACTTGTCAGCCTCCCAGTAGCTGTGGACCTGCACGGCGATGTGGCCGGGGGCTTCCGGAAGGTCGAACTGGCTGAGGGGTTCCTGCAGATGGGAATTCCAGGTACCTGCGCCGCTGCAGGCGCCGTACGTGTTCACGACGAGGTTCCGCACGGCATTGTTGCCGCCCGTGGCTCGCACCGTCTTGACGAACAGGTCCGCATAGTTGTTGATGCCGGCATAGGCCGACCGGGCGACGGCCGCGTCATAGCGGGCCTCGGAATTGAAGGAGGCGAAGCACCAGGAATCCAGCGGATCCAGCATCTCGTTGTAGGACTCGAAGAGGAGCTTTTCGCCGTAGTCCCGGAAAGTATTCGCGATTTGTTCCCAAAGGGACTGGTAACGGTCCTTGACGGCGTCGAAATCCGCCTCGCTGGCGACGAGCCAGGCGGCGCTTTCCGCGCCCGTGTCGTGATGGACGTTCAGGATGCAGTACATCCCTTCGTCGATGACGTAGTCGACCACTTCCCGGACACGTTTCATCCAGGCGGCGTCCACGCGGTAGTCCTTGGATTCCAGCCACTTGGCCTTGTCCCAATGGCCACCGTTCACTTCCAGCGTCCCCATATGCGGATACCAGGTGACGGGGACGCGGATGGCTTTGAACCCGGCTTCCTTGAACAGGTGGATAAGCGCCCGGGTAGTGACGGGCTGGCCCCAGGCCGTCTCATAGTCGGAAGGGGTCGGATTCGCCTTGGACTCGATCCACATATGGTCCACGTCGTTGCTGTTGGAATCCAGCGTATTGCCGAGGTTCCATCCCGCGCCCATGTTCTTGACGGCGGAGGCGGCGGATTCCCAGCCGCCCGGATCCGGCGCCGGGTCCGGCTCCTTCGTCGAGAAGTTGAAAGAAATGGCGAAGGACGCTGGCTGGTCCGGCTTGAACCCCCGGACCGTACCGGCCGGCAGGGTGACCGTATAATGCTTGCCCCGGGCCAGGCCCGACACGACGACCGTCAGCGTCGCGCCCGCAGGACTGGCCTTGTCGATGAATGCACCCCCGTCCACCGAGACGCCTTCCAGGCTGGCGGGCGTGCAGAGGATGTTCTGGTCGAACGTGAAGACGATGGACAGGGAAGGGCCTTCAATCCCGCCGATGCCGTCGGCCGGGGAGGTGGAGACCAGCGCAGGGCCGGGCGTCTCCACCGGTTCCGGTTGCACAGGCTCTCCGCAGGCGAAGGCCAGGAGGGCGAGGGCAAGAATAATCAGGGCATTCTTCATCGGTACAAATATAATAAACCTTTCACCGACCAACAAATGCAATTCCGTACAAAACCGATACTATTTTTTCACTATCTTTGCTTCGTGGAAAACCAAGACGAAAGATTCATGCGGGAGGCGCTGCGGGAGGCGCAGGCCGCCCTGGCCGCCGGGGAGATCCCCATCGGCGCCGTCATCGTGTCCCGGGGCCGGGTGATCGGCCGGGGGCACAACATGACCGAGCGGCTCATCGACACCACCGCCCACGCGGAGATGGTGGCCATCACGGCCGCCACCGAGGCCATCGGCGGCAAGTACTTGACCGACTGCACTTTGTATGTCACGGTCGAGCCCTGCCCGATGTGCGCCGGCGCCCTGAACTGGGCCCAGGTGGGCCGCATCGTGTACGGGGCCATCGACCCGCGCCGCGGCTACACGCTCTTCTCCCCTTCCCTCCTCCACCCGCGCACGCAGGTCACGGCCGGCGTCCTGGGCGAGGAATGCACGGCCCTGATGCAGGATTTCTTCCGCTCGAAACGCTGATTTGAAAGGTTTTTGCTATCTTTGCAACCGATGGCCAGAAAACGCAAGATCCCGGGCGTGGACCCCGCCTATCTCGAGAAACAGAAAGCGTCGCTCCTCCGCAAGAACCGCTACGTCCTCTATTTCAACGACAAGGAAATGGAGGCCGTGGACGAATACTGCAGCCGTTTCAAGGTCCATGCGAAAGCGGCCCTGTTCCGCGAGGCCATCATGTCCAAAGTCCTTTCGGAGCTGGACGAGAACCATCCTACCCTTTTCTAACATGCCTGAAGACATCCAGATCCTGCGCGACGTCACGGTCGACGGCGTCCGCCACATCACGGCCGTTCCCTCGGCCCTCGTCTGTTCCCGCCAGATCGACTTCGACCTCGTGGACGGAACCATCCGCAACCTCCGCTACACCGCCGGCTGCCACGGCAACCTCCAGGCGCTGGGCGCCCTGCTGGAAGGCCAGCCCGTGGAATTCGCCCTGGACCGCCTCTCCGGCATCAACTGCAAGGGACGCGGCACCTCCTGCTCCGACCAGCTCACGCGCGTGCTGCGGGCGGTGCTGTAGCCGCTTGTCACATTTGGAAAATTATACTAACTTTGCACCCCGGAATTGAGATGTGGTGTAATGGTAGCACTAGGGATTTTGGTTCCCTCAGTTAGAGTTCGAATCTCTACATCTCAACGAAATAGGCAGCTGCAGGAAGCAGCTGCCTATTTCGTTGAAAATACGGCGCAAGCGCACGTCTACTGACTGATCAGCACGATGCGGCCGCCGTAGGCCTTGTTGAGAGCCCGGACGAAGGTGCGGAAACTGTCGTATCCCTCGGGAGGCTCCCGGAAGGACTTGGAATGGAATTCGTGGAGGACGGTGACCTCGTCGCCTTCGACCCGGACCGCCGCCGTGAAGGAGCCCCATTCCGCGTCCAGGGAAACTGGAGCGGGAAGGCTTTCCACCTTATATCCTTCCGGGATATGGATCCGGATCAGGCTGCGGGAGACAGCGCCGCGCTTGTGGACGAGGTCGTTCTGGCGCTTGGTGCGCTGGAGGGTGGCCCCCATCGGATAGGGATTGGCGGGGACGAAGAGGCGGGCGTTTCCGGTAGTGGCATACTGGCGCGTGTCGAAGGTATAATCGACCTGCATCCAGGGGCAGTAGCCCGGACCGTCATAGTCCCGGAAATTGTCCTTCACCCCGGTCAGGGTGACGGACTGCGGCTGGACGGTCAGGCCGGCGGTCAGCCGGGTGCGCCGGGTTTCGGGCTTCCAGTCGCGGATGAGCAGCCAGTCTTCCGTCTCGTCCAGCCAGAAGTTCCGGCGGACGGTCGCTTTCGCGGAGCCGTCGGCGGAAAGGTCGATGTCCATCTCGCATTCATCGCGGCTCAGCGTGTCGGCATAGGACGGCACCCGGACCGGGATACCGCCTTCCGCGGTGACCAGGACGACATCGTGACCGGCCACGTCCTCGTGGCGGTACCCCAGTGGGACGGAAGGATTGGTGCACTCCAGCCAGAGGGTATCCTTCTTTTCCGGAAGCGGGACGCACAGCATCGCGTGGTTCATCTGCCCGATGCCGGAATAGCCGGGCAGGAAACGGTCGCGGTCCGTGTTCACGAGCGTGTAATCGGAAGCGACCCCCACGGCGCCGAGCATCGCCTTCATATAGTTGGAAAGGCCCTTGCAGTCCCCGAAACCGGACTGCTGCACCTGGCTGGCCTGAAAGGGCTTGTAGCCGCCAATTCCCAGCTGGATGCTCACGTAACGCGTCTGCTCCCGGAGATAGTCATACAGGATCCGCACTTTTTCCAGGTCGGAACCGGCGGACGCGGTCATCTCCTTCAACCGGGCGACGAAGTCTTCCGGCAGGTCGTCCGTCCCCTCGTTGAGCCCGTAACACCAGGCGCCTACGTCTTTCCACGTACTCTGGTTTCCGGGGACGCCGGCAAAGACAAAATCGACGGGAGAAGCCATCACGAAGGGGACGATCTCCCGCCAGGAAGGCATCAGGGATTCCTCCGCATAGCCCTCGAATACGGGGATGTTCCACTGGTAAGTATCGACTTTTCCCGTTTCCTTCCGCACCTCTCCGGCTTTCTCCGACAGGGTGTTGATGCGCGTCCCGGACGGGACTTGCAGGGTGTAGGAGGCCTTTTCCAACTTGACCTTTTCGCCGGAAACCGGGATGAAGGAAGGGAAGGAGGCGAATCCCTTCCGGAAGGACATCGTGTACTCGTAAGTGACGGTGAAGGGGTAGGAGGCGGAGGGCTGATAGCCGTTGAAGAATCCGTCCTCGGCCAGGCCGGAGGCGATGGACACCCGCACCAGGTCGTCCTTCTTGATTTTCACGGGACTGCCGCCCTCTTTCACCACCGTTCCCTTGAAGGAAGTGATGCTGCGGAACTGGTCCGTGTATTCCTGGAAGACGGCATCCTCCAGGCCGGCATCGTTGAAGACACGGACGCTCCGGCGCACTTCCAGGCTGCCGGAAGTGGGAGATGACATCGTGAATGTCTCCACGTCTTCCAAGACGATGGCGTTGTACTTCTCCTGGGCGGCCAGGAGACCGGCCCACAGGAGCAGAAGGACGGTCAGGCGGTATTTCATTGCTTCTTCAGGACGATGGTGCTCTTCTCCAGCCCGACGGCCGTCTCCCAGAAGAGGCGGAGGTCGGCGTAATGGTCCGGGAGGACCAGCATCTGGTCCAGATTGACCCGGTAGACGACCGAGACGGTGTTCCCCACCTGCTGGGCGATGAACTGGATGCGTCCGCCGATGGTCGGGAAATTCTTGACCGTCCGCTCGGGGAGCTCTTCCACGGCATAGCCGTCCGGAATGTCCAGACGGAACGAATAGGAGAGGGACTCGGGATACGGGAAGTCCACGGGCAGTTCCCGTTCCTCCTTCCGGAAGGCCGAGGTGGAATGGAACCCGCTCAGGACGGGCCGGATATACTCCAGCCCACCCGCTTCATTCTCCCGCTCGAACGAATATTTGATCTCCACGGAGGGACCGTAGTCCTTCTGGATGTCGAATTCCGTGATCTGGATGTTCTCGTCCGACTCGATGTCTTCCAGGTAGGCATCCTCCGAGTCGAAATCGTTGTAATGCGACTTGACGGCATAGGAGTCCTCGTCCTTGGCGACGATCTGGGCGGTTCCCACCAGGGTTCCGTCCGCCTCCATCCGCATCGTCACGATCTCGGAGACGCGGGAGCGCGTCAGGTTCCGCAGGTCCACCCATTCGCCGGAGCCGTCGAACGGGATCACGCGCGCCTTCTCTACCAGGAAGAGCGGATTCAGGACATTCAGGTAACCTTCGTCACGCGCTGCATCCAGGAACCAGGACTGGCCGTCCGGGGCGGTCACGCGCAGGATAAAGGTGTCGAAGGAGCGGAGCGAGATGTGGTAGTCGATCAGCATGCCGCTCGTGCGGCGCCGGACCATGACCGGCTCGGCGGTGTATCCCATGCTGTTCAGCGCGCTGGCCGTCAAGGCATTGATATCCACGTCGGATCCGGAGCCCCGCCGGAGGATCTCCCGCGCCTCGTCGGGAACGAGGTTGCTTTCCTTGTCCCATTTCACCTTCCCGACGACATAATTCCGGACGGCGACGATGCGTGCCTCGTCCCCTTCCACACCCGCAAGCGCGGCTTCCAGTTCCTTGGCGTCCCGGAATCGGCCCTTGCATACGTTGAAGATGTCCGACTCCTTGATGGCCTTGTCCACATCGGGCCATTTCATGCTGATGCTCTCATAGACCGACCCCGGAATGATCAGGCCGGACATGTCATAGGAAACCGCGGCGCGATACTGGTCGGGGCAGAAGGAATGGGACTCGTCAGGCAGGGCGGGCACGTCCACGGCGTCGAAGACATCCGTGTCCACCTGATAGGATACCGCGCCCGACAGATTGGCCATGCGCTCCTTCTTCTGATAAGTGGTCGGGATGGAACCGCGCTGGGTGCGGTTGATCGTGAAATACTCCGCGTGCCCCACCTCGATGTGCGTCTGGTTGACGGGGATCGACAGCTGGATGTCGATGTCGTCGATGGCGAAGTAGCGGGGGGAGCTGAACTTGTAGGACACCTCGATGACCGAGCCGACCTTCACGTTCTCGGCGGAGAAGGAGCGGCGGCGGACGTCCTCGGCGTAGACTTCGTCGAAGTCGAACTTCTTGGACATCACCGTCCGGACGACCTTCCCGTTTTCGCGGTTGTATGTCTCCACCTTGATGCCTGAGTAGGCCTCCTTCATCCTATTGTCGCTGACATACAGGAAACTGTAGTCGCCGAACTTCTTCCCCTCCTCCTTGAGCACCTTGATGCGCTCGTGGACGGTGATTTCCTTGCTGATGTCCCCGGTGACGTTGCTGATGATCAGCTCCATCGTATACTCCCGGTACAGCATCACGGCCACCGCCGCCGTGTCGGGCTCATAGACCGTCAGGTCGATCTCGGCGTCCGAGACCTTGCCGAACTTGGGATTGACGGGAATGGTCTGGGCCGCCGCCAGGAATGAAACCGTCAAGGCGGCGAGGATGGCTACCGTCTTTTTCATAATCAATATCAATAGGTTACAACCTTCTTACAACATCAGGCCGGCGCGCACGCGGTCGGCCGTTTCTTTTCCTTTCAGAAGTTCCACGAGGGCCAGGCCGAAGTTCACCGCATGGCCGGCGCCGCGGCCGGTGACGAGGCGGCCGTCCACGACGGCGCTCTCGGGCGTGAAGACGGCGCCTTTCGCGATCATCGGGTCCTGGAAGCCGTCGAAGCAGGTGAAGCGCTTGCCGGCGACGTCGTCCAGCTGGGCGGCGACGAGGCCGGGCGCGGCGCAGATGGCGGCCACGACGCCGCCGGCGTCGTAGCATTTGCGCATCAGCGCCATCAGGGCCTTGTCGGCCGCGAGGTTCTTGGAGCCGGGCATGCCGCCCGGGAAGATCATCACCGCGGGACAGTCGTCGTTGAAATCGTCGCGGGTGAGGTCCACGCTCACGGTGATGCCGTGGGAACTGGTCACGAACGGGTCCTCGTTGATGGATACGGTCTGGACATCCACTCCTCCGCGGAGGAGGACGTCGCGGGTGGCGATGGCTTCCATGTCTTCGAAGCCGTCGGCGAGGAAAATGTAAACGCCTTCCATGGGTTTATCTTCTTCTGGCGATGGAAATGTAGTACAAAAGGGTGGCGAGCGAGCCGAGGGCCGCGATCACGTAGGTATAGGCCGCCCATTTGAGGGCGTCCTGCGCCATGGGCTTGGTCTCGTAGCTCACCACGCCGGCGCTGTCCAGCCATTGGACGGCGCGGGCGCTGGCGTTGACCTCCACCGGGAGGGTGATGAAACTGAACGCCGTCGTGAGGCCGAACATGGCGATGGCGATCCACAGCAGCTGCGGGAACGCCTGGTAGAAGATGAGGCCGGCCAGCAGGACCCAGGAGATCCAGCTGTTGGTGAACGTCAGGACGGGCACCATCGCGGTGCGCAGCTTCAGGGGGCCGTAGCCCACCGCGTGCTGGACGACGTGGCCGCATTCGTGCGCGGCGACGGCAGCCGCGGCGACGTTGCGTCCGTAGTAGACGTCGTGGCTCAGGTTCACGGTCTTGGTCTGGGGGTTGTAGTGGTCCGTCAGGGTTCCTTCGATGGAGACGATGTTCACGTCGTGGATGCCGTGGGCCTGCAGCATCCGCTGGGCCACCTCCGCGCCGCTGAGGCCCGTGGGAACCTCGGAATACTTCTCGAAACGGCCCTTCAGCCGGGCCTGGATGATCATCGAAAGGACCATCACCGCGATCATCACGATCCAAATCATCGAACTGGTCATAGCGCGCGCTCTTTTTTACAAAAATACACATTTTTGTGAGATTATGTCGGCCGTTATTGCTAAATTTGCCCGGCAATTGACTGAAAGCATGATGCGAGAGGATGATTTTTCCCGGCTGGAGCTGGACCTGCGGGGCTGCGTGGGCAACTACCGCTATTTCCGTTCCCTGCTGGAGCCGTCGACGAAACTGCTGGTTCTCGTCAAGGCGAACGCGTACGGCCACGGCGCCGTGGAGTTCGCCGCGATGATGCAGCGGGCGGGCGCCGACTACCTCGCCGTCGCCTACCCGGTCGAAGGCCTGGAGCTCCGCCAGAACGGTATCAGCCTCCCGATCATCGTCCTCACCGCCGGCACGGACTTCTACCCGGAGATCGTCCAGACCCGGATGGAACCCAGCATCCCCAACCTGGAATCCCTCGACGCCTTCTGCGCGTACCTGATCAGCCAGGGCCTGCGCGATTATCCGATCCACATCAAGCTGGACACCGGCATGCACCGCCTGGGCTTCATGACCTCGGAGATCCCCGCCCTGGTCGAATACCTCAACGCCCATCCCGAGGTGAAGGTCAAATCGATCTTCTCGCACCTCTGCGTCGCGGAGGACCCGGAGGAGGACGCCTTCACCCAGGCCCAGTTCGACCTCTTCGAACAGAACTCGAAAACGATCATCGACGGGATCGGCTACCGGCCCATGCGCCACATCCTCAACTCCGCCGGCATCGAGCGTTTCCCGGAGCATCAGTACGACATGGTGCGCCTGGGCATCGGCATCTACGGCATCAGCGCCCTTCCGGGCGTACAGCTCGCCCCGGTCGCCTCGCTCAAGTGCAAAGTCCTGCAGGTCAAGCGCCTGCGTTCGGGCGACACCGTCGGCTACGGCCGCTGGGGCAAGG
>JAEEGG010004702.1_pt1 | contig 32944 bp, 33 predicted proteins | sample 9134161 | NCBI WGS metagenome assembly JAEEGG01 (sample SAMN16246543, study PRJNA631951) | gut metagenome | biome: gut microbiome; feature: rumen; material: CR-attached | host: Bos | place: Iran: Karaj | collected 2018-10 | reverse complement strand
CGATTCCCAGTGCCGAGAGTTCCATGAAGATACCGACAATCTGCTCTTCCTCCGGCAGGCGTGCAATACGGTCGATGTACGAGTCTGCAAACAAGGGATAGCCCTCCCAGTCAGGATTGTTGAAGCGCAGCGAGATATCGTCAGACAGCTCTACGTCGCGCAGCAACAGCTTCAGGTTCGGAGCGATGTTACAGTTATAAACGTAGTGGGGCGACTTCCAACCGAGCACGTGCTTGGCACCTTCCGTCAGCATGCCCTTGAAACCCATGGCGGCAATCTGTCCGCCGATGTCGTCAGAGTAGATCAGCGACGAGTTGCGGGCTACGGTAGGCTTCTTGCCGAACAGCTCCTCAATCTTCGCACACTGCTTCTTCACGTCGAGGGCGAAGGTCTCTTCGTTTGCCAGCGAGCTCAAACCGTGAGAATAAGGCTCTGCCAAGAACTCTACGCAACCAGTCTGGTTCAGTTCCTGCAGCTTGGCAATAACCTGCGGAGCGTGGAACTCCAGCTGTTCAATACCTGTTCCCGACAGCGAGAATGCAACCTTGAAGTAATCGCCGTGCTCCTTGATCATATCGCCGATAGCGGTCAGGGCAGGCATGTAGCTTCGATTGGCAATGTCGGTAATGCTACGCTCGTTCTCGTAGTCATCATAGTAATAATGATCGGTACCGATATCGAAGAAACGGTAACGCTTCAGATGGATAATCTGATGTATCTCGAAATATAAACAAATTGTTTTCATATTCTTTTTAATTTAAAATATTAATAATTATGGAGTTCAGGGAGACAAGGAGACAAGGAGTTCAGGACATTACATTGTTGCGGAGTTCCTGCATGAAGGAGTATTGTCTTGAACTCCTTGAACTCCCTGTATTCATGTCTCCTTATTCCTCCCATCCCAATGTTCTCTTATAGAGCGTTGCAATCCAGGCACCGACCTTCTCCCACGTAATCTGGTCAACCTCGTTCTTGCCTTCCTCCTTGAGGTACTTGAAGAGCGACTCGTTGGCACAGATGGAGTAGATGGCGTCAGCCAATGCGTGGATGTCCCAATAGTCCACCTTGATACAGTTGGTCAGAATCTCAGCACAGCCTGACTGCTTCGAGATGATAGAGGGCGTTCCGCACTGCATAGCCTCCAACGGCGAGATGCCGAAGGGCTCAGAGACGGAAGGCATCACATAGACGTCAGAGTCTTTCAAGCACTCGTACACCTGCTTTCCTCGCATAAAACCTGGGAAGTGGAAACGGTCTGCAATGCCGCGCTCTGCAGCCAGATGAATCATGGCGTCCATCATGTCGCCAGAACCTGCCATACAGAAGCGTACGTTACGTGTACGGCGGATAACCATGTTGGCAGCCTCAACGAAATACTCAGGACCCTTCTGCATGGTGATACGTCCGAGGAACGTCACCACCTTGTCCTTACCCGTGTGGTCTGGACGAGGAATGGCCTGATACTCGTCGGGCAGTGGATACACAGCATTATGTACCGTGAAGCACTTGCGCGGATCCTGATGATACTGATGGATGACGGTCTGACGCGTCAGCTCCGACACACACATGATGCAGTCGGCATTGTCCATACCATTCTTCTCGATAGAGTAAACCGTGGGGTTCACCTTACCACGCGAACGGTCGAAATCCGTAGCGTGCACATGGATGCATAACGGCTTGCCACTCACCTGTTTAGCATGAATGCCTGCAGGATAGGTTAACCAGTCGTGAGCATGGATGATGTCGTAGTCCAACGTGCGTGCAACGACACCAGCAATAATCGAATAGTTGTTGATTTCCTCGTGCAGATTGCCTGGATAACCGCCCGCAAACTCCATAGCACCCAGGTCGTTGACGTGCATGTAGTTGAAGTCGGCATACAGGTGGTCGCGCAGACGGAAATAGAGGTCAGGATCCATGATGTTGCCCACACGTTCGCGAACGTAGTCAGCCGACACGTCGCGATAGGCAATGGGCACAGCATTCATAGCCACAATCTGACAGGCGGAACGGTCTTCATCGCCAAAGGGCTTGGGCAGACAGAGCGTGATATCCATATCGCCCTGCGCATGCAGACCCTGCGAAATACCGTAGTTAGCGGTGGCCAGTCCACCGAATACGTGAGGAGGATACTCCCATCCAAACATTAAAACTTTCATAGTGCGTCCTCCTTATTTATTTTTGATAAGAATACTTCTCCATAAGCTTCACCGAGCGCAGTATTTCAGCAACGTTCATGGCGAAAGCCATTGCACCGCGTCCGTGGAAGGGCGGGTTGCCGTCGAACAGTTCGCTGATGGTGCCCAGTGCGTGGTAGTCCATCTCTTCCTCATAGCCCACCATGTGACGCTCAAGGAACGACAGGCGGGTGCGCTTGTAGAGTTTCAGGCAGGCCTCGATATAGAAACCGCCCAGCCAAGGCCATGCAGTACCCTGATGGTAAGCATAGTCGCGCTGCGTCTGCGGACCGACATACATCGGATTATAGCCGCCGCTCTTGGGCGACAGCGAACGCAGGCCCTTAGGTGTCAACAGTTCGCGCGTACATATATCTAATACGCTCTTCTTCTGCTCCTGATTCAGTGGCGAATAGTCGAAGGCCACGGGGAATATCATGTTGGGGCGAACGCTCCAGTCCATCATCGAACCGTCCACGTAGTCCAACAGATAGCCGTACTCGTTCATGAAGGTATCGACGAACGATGTCCTGCATACCTCCGACTGAGCCTCCAGCTTCTCGGCCAGTTTCTTGTCGCCGAATTCGGCCTCCAGCGAAGCGCAGAACTTCAGGGCGTTATACCACAGGGCGTTGAACTCTACGATATAGCCTGAGCGCGGTACGACAGGACGTCCGTTAGCCGTCGAGTTCATCCACGTGATGGCCTTGTCGCGACCGTTGGCATACAGCAGTCCGTTGTCGTCCAGTCGCAGGTTGGGATGACTGCCGGCAAGGATATACTTCACGATGTCCTTCACCAGTTTGCCATACATCTTGTAGCCCTGTTCCTTGCCGACTTCCTTCACATACTGCTGGATAGCCCAAACAGCCCATAGCGGCACATCGGGATGCTCAATCTCGTAAATCTTGCCAGAGATGGGCTTGTCGGCCATAAACTCGCGGAGGGCTCTCTCCGAGGTCTTCATCACCATCTCGAAATAGTCTATCTCGCCGATACCCAGCGTCAGACCAGGCAGTGCGATGAACGTATCGCGGGCACGGGCCTTGAACCAAGGATAGCCTGCCAGCAGATAACGGTCGTCCTTCTTGTCAATCTTCTCCATCGTGCCACTGCGGCGATCGCGGAAGTGGAACTGGTGGGCAGCCGTCACCAGACAGTGATAGAAATTGTCGCGAGGCACGCGGTCCTCCACTTCCTCGTCGAACATCTTCTTCAGCATACTGGGCTTCGCGGCCGACGTAGAACCGGCGAAGATGATGCTCTCACCCTTCTTGATGGTCATCTCGAAATAGCCGGGCACGTAGAGGTCCTCGTTCGAGGCATAGCCGCGCTCCTGCTCCTTCGGATACTCCACGCCACGATACCAGTCGGGCTGGAAGATGAACTCGTTCTTCTTCGAGAACTGCATGAAGAGGTCGGGATAGCCGGCATACATACACGTCCTGATACCGTTGTCCACGGGATGGTACTCGCGCGAGGCCGTCGCGTTCTCATGCGTGAACTGACGGACCGAACGGAAGGCAAGGAACGGACGGAACCGCAGCGTGGTGGCCGAATGGGCATCCTCCAGCGTATAGCGGATGAGGATGCGGTCCTCATAGTGCTGGAACACCACTTCCTTCTTCAATACTACGCCACCCACGCGGTAAATCGTGGTCGGCACTACGTCACAGCTAAACTCGCGGATGTACTTATGACCCTTCGGGCTGAAGTTGTTGCCCGAATACTTGTGGAGTCCGAGATTGAACTCAGCACCGTGCTGAATCACCGTACAGTCGAGCGACGATAGCAACACGTGGTTGTCGTCGTCAAGCTCAGGTACGGGAACAACGAGCAGACCGTGATACTTGCGCGTGTTACAGTCCACCAGCGTCGATGCACTGTATGCGCCAGAACGGTTTGTCCGAAGCAATTCACGACGGAGCGACTCCTCCAAATTGGTCATTACCGCTTTTTCAAATCGTAAATAACTCATAGTTCCTTATTTCAGTTTATTTTCAATTTTGTTTTAGGAATCAATTAAATTTGTCCAAAGTTACGAATTTTTCTTCGAACTTTGAACTTTAAAGTTTGAACTTTATGATTTGTTAACTTTATACGGGTATCAGGAAGTTGATAACCTCCTGTTCTACGGTGATGGTGTATGCGCCAACAGGAACGCCGAGCAGTCGCCCGTCAACACCCACCAACGCGTGTTTCGCCTCCTCTACCCTCACCTCTCGCGTGCGATATGGATGCACGCTCTTGTGGTTCAGGAAACGATTCGTTATCAACAGCCACAGCCCCGCAAACACCTGCAGCAACTCGGCATGATAAACCAACGACACGTCGAGCATGCCGTTATACGGCACCGCACTCGGCGTCTGGCCATAGCCCGGTCCGCTGCCCACACACATCGTCATCACCTTACGGTCCACGGTATCGCTGTTGATCTTCACGCGCATCTTATAATCCATACGGTGGAAAATCATCAGGAAGATGGATACGATGAACGACAGCGTCCTCGAACCCAGCAACGAACGCGTCTGTCTTCGCAGGTTCATCACGTCGGCTATCAGCCCTACGTTCACGCAGTTCAGGAAGTAGCGGTGACACCGTTCGCCCTGCTTGTTCTCGTAACGCACACAGCCCAGGTCTATCGTCCTCACGCGGTGCGCCTTCAGCCAGTCCACCGTCTGTTCCACGTCGCCCTCGCTGAAACCCCAGTAGCGAGCAAAGTCGTTCATCACACCGTTTGGAATCACGCCCAGCGCAATCTCGCTACGTACCTGCTGCTCCTCCTTCATCAGACAGTTCACCGCATCGTTCAGCGCCGAGTCGCCACCCACGATGATAATCGTCTTATAGCCGTTATGGATGAGCATCGTCATCAGACGCTCCACGCTGTCAGCCGACTCGCTCTGCACAAAGTCGTACTGCACCTGCCGGTCGTCCAACGCCTTCTGAAGCTTCTCGCGCTGCTTCGAACCGCGTCCCTTGGGGCAATACAGGATGCCCCACCTTCCCTCATTGGTCATAGTTAAATTGTTAGTCGCTGCGAAGGTACGAAAAAAAGAGCAAAAAAACAAATTTTCGCTTGGTTTTTCTCTCAATTTGCACTATCTTTGCAACCGGATTGAAAAATATTATATGATGAAGAAACCCGAATGGCTTGAAAAAGAACAGCTTTATAAAATACTGTTTGAGTCGGACACGCCTCGTGGACGTGCCTTCGACATTGTCTTGATGGTGGTAATCTCGCTCAGCATTCTCGTATCCTTTATCGAGACCATTCCGTCGCTGGCCCATACTTTCCGACTCCTGCTGGAGATATCGGAATACCTCTTCACTTTCTTCTTTACCCTCGAGTACGTTGCCCGCGTCTACTGCTCACCACGACCCAGAGACTATGTGCTCAGTTTCTTTGGCGTCATTGACCTCTTGGCCACATTGCCGCCATATCTGTCTTATTTCCTGCCAAACGCGCGCTACATGATCCTGTTCCGTACGTTCCGCTTCATCCGCATCTTCCGCATTTTTAAATTGTTCTCGTTGATCAACGAGGGCTACATGCTGATGAACTCACTCAGGAAGAGTATCAACAAGATATCAGTCTATTTCCTGTTTGTACTCATACTCGTCACCTGTCTGGGTACGCTGATGTATATGGTTGAAAGCGGCCATCCTGACACGAAATTCACCGATTTGGCGACGTCCGTCTATTGGGCTATCGTCACGATGACCACCGTCGGCTATGGCGACATCACACCAGTAACCCCCATAGGACGCTTGCTTTCAGCATTCATCATGCTCCTTGGCTACACCATCATTGCCGTTCCTACCGGCATTGTCACAGCCAACATCATCGACGAGACGAAAGAAAAACCGAAAGACGGCCGTTGTCCACGATGCGGCGACGAGGTGCGCGACAACGACCGTTACTGCTCCCACTGCGGCGAAAAACTATAATGCTCGCCAAATACTAAAAAGACTACCATTCGTAATCTTCCACGTAACCATCAAAGTGGACTTCCTGATTCCAGCCGGCCTCGCGGAAGAGGTCGCGTATCTCCTCCTGAATGGCTGGAGAAATAAGTCGCTCGCCATTGCGATACTCATAGTAATAGGTCTTGCAGTGGCTGGCAATGAGATTGCTGCGCACGTACGGCTCTACACGACGAGGCATATCGGCATTGAAAATATGCATCATTCCCTGCGCAAACTGCACCTTCTCCGACTGACGGTATAGCGGACAATGTTCCGTCGCCACATCCTGATAGTGCGGATTGACGCAATGATAGGAACTTTGGGTGTCAGGCATCTGCTGACCAACCTTCCAACGCAGACAGCGATCCTTCAATGGACACTGCGCTGCAAAACAAACGGTATAGCCGCTAACGGCTTTCTCCTTGAATATCTCTTGTTCTTTCATCATTTTCAATTTCAATTATCAATTATGAATTGTGAATTATCAATTGTCAATTCTCAATTCTCAATTGTCAATTTCAATTCTCCCCTCACCCTTCACTCGGATTGCTGGGAACACCTCTGCAGAAAGGGCTTGGGAACCAGTGAGGGGTACTTCTGACCCCTCACTGGCCCTTCACTCACCCCTCACTCATGCTGCCTTCAGGGGCACAGCCTTGTAGTAGGACATATGGCCTCGACAGGTGCTGTCGAACTCCAACAGTTTCATGGCCTGACCCAGACGAACCCTTGTGCTCATGTTGTCAGGAAGCTGAGGGTACTTACCCTGGATGATACCCAGCAATTCCGAGGTGTTCATCGACTTCACGTGCTCACCCTCTTCCGGCTTGCGGAAACAGACCTTGATGATTTCCACAATATCCTTCTGTTCCTGAAAACCAACGTTCAGTTCCTGAATGCGCCTGACTTCGTCGTTGTTGAACCAATACGGAGCCTTCAGCTCGTTCACCTCATACAGCACCTGGGCGTACAACTGCCCATAGTCAATCTCACCCGTGTTGTCAATCAACTGCCCGTTGGGGATGTTCACACAGATGTAACGACGACTACCCGTTGCATCCGTCAAAGGATGCAGATTATTGGTCGTAGCCACGAACGACGCATAGCGCGGACGGTCTTCCTGCGAGGCGCCATAGATGGGGCGACCGTTGACCTTGCTCTTCGACAGCGTTTGTTTCAGGTTCGCGTGCTGACTGGGACGGATGGCCTCAAGCTCGTCCAGATTCACCAGCAGGTTGTTCGTCAGGGCCATCTCCTTATCGAACTTGTTCGACAGGTTCAGATGATCCAGATAGTACTGGCGCAGGTGTTCAGGCAACAGCCGTTTCACGAAGGTCGTCTTGCCACAACCCTGAGGACCAATCAGCGTAGGCACGCATTCGTTGCCGTGCAGCGTGTCCATCTGCAACCAATGGGCCACAGCCGAGCGGAGCCAGATGCTCAGATACGACAGCACCTCGGAACTGACACCAGGCAGGCGACTGAATACACGTGCCACATGGTTCTGTCCGTCCCACTGGGGAAGATTGTCCAGGAACTCCCTGATGGGGTCGAACGTCGTGACATCCTCAGAATTGATGTACGTCTGGATGTCCGTCTTCGGATCCTTCCCCTCACAGATGTCCTCACGCCTGGCTCGCAGGATGATGCTGTTCAGCGCCTGCTGCGTCAGTGTACGCCACTCAGGTTCCTGGCCTTCAGAAGGCTGGTTTGAAAATTCCACCTTGCCGTTCAGCACGTTGCGACGGAAGAGGTAATTGTCTGCAAGAAACTGCTCTGCAGCGAGCATTCCAGTCAGCGAAGCATTCATAGCCTCGCCATTCAAAAGTAATGACTTACTCATGATAATAACAAAGAATCTAAAAAGTTAATACTCGATAGGCTGGTGTTCTTCATAGCCTATAGCACCCTACTTTAGAATGCCACTGCAAAGGTACAAAATAAATTTGCGGTTTGCAAGTTTTCCCAGAGTTTTTCCTGTTAAAATTTGTAATTTAACAGTTTTCTTATTAATGCAAACTTTCAGTCCGCGCCCGACGGACTGCCAGTCCGCTCCTTGCGGAATCAGAGTTCGCTCCTTACGGAATAACGACGAGCAAGAAGCCGCTTTCCTGTGAGCAAGAAGCTACATGAGTGAGGGGTCAGTGAGGGGTGAGTGAAGGGTCAACCCCACCCCTCACTGGCTTTCAGACCCTTTCTGCAAAGGCATTCCCAAAGATTTGAGTGAGGGGTGAGGGGTAAACATGAGTTAGGCTCAAAAAATAATTTTTCGTCTAATTATTTGGAACTTTCCATTATAATTCCTATCTTTGCAATCGAAATGATATTGATATGGGTGTAACATTCGACGATACAGAGAAAAAGTTTGTGTTCGATTTCGAGCACGATGGTGCTGAAGACATTGTCAGCCTGACTGGCGATGGCTATCAGGTAGAAGCATTCGGCAAGTGCTTCTACTATGGTTACGAATTCTCTGATCAGGTGGAAAGTTCCGTACGTACCGCTTTTATTAAATATGTGAAATTCACTGAGGCATTGCAGAACACGCCTGACCTGACTAACTTCATCAAGAAAGCGGTAGATAATCTTCACAAAAAGATCAATCTTTACAATTATGATATTGTGGTTATGCCAGAATCATCGAGTAAGGTGAACCAATATATGTTGCGCTATATTTACAGATTTGCCCAACCTACATTATATAAGATGACACTTGTAAAGGCTCTTCCTTCAAATATATCATTTGACATGAAAGCCTATGAGAAACAATATCTTGATGATAAATTGGAAAATGGTATGCCTCGTTATAGCGAAGCAGCCAAAGAGCAGGCAAAGAGCTCTATCAATGCGATGTTAGACATGATTCATCAAAAGGATTATTTCACAATTGCTAAAGATGTAAAGAAAAGCAAACTTCGTCCTTATATAATAAATTTTCTAAGATTTAAATCTGAAGAAGAAGAAGAACTGTGTTCTATGATTCGCCAGCAAAATGTGTTGGTAATCGACGATGTAACAACCAGCGGGTCTACACTTAGTGAAATTCTACGCACGCTTCGTATTCTTAATGAAGATAATGAAATTACCATCTTCAGTCTCATTGGCCGCAAGGATCTGATGGCAGATTCCTACTAATGTTTTATGAACCACTCATTAGAATCGATAAAGCCCGCTATGTGGCCTCATTGACCAGCAACGAGCCAGAACTCATTGAATACCATAAGAATTTCGAGAAATCACTCAAAGAAGGTTTTATGAAATCGCGTAAGTGATTACTACCTTCAGTCCTTTTCTTATACTCCGTAATTCCCTAAATCCGTAGTTCCTTAGTTCCGAGCTACTCGCCCAACAACGTTTGTCATAAAAAAAACTGCCGAGAAATCCTCGGCAGTTCAACATTAATCATTTTACCACGACCAGATGTCGTCGTTGGAATTGTTGCTGTAGTGCTGGGTGTTCTGAGTTCCAAAGCTGTCTATAGTTGAAGTTGATGAACCCCAGGTCTGACCATTCGAATTCTGATGGGTGGTAGTAGTGCCGAAATAGCCCGTATTGCTCCTGGAAGAACCTTTAGAACGTCCATACGAATCATAATAATCTGTAGTCGTGGTACCAAAGGAATCCGTATTCGACCTTGCCGTTCCTGTCGTATTGCCATAGCGGTCGCGATGGGTAGTTGTGGTTGTGCCAAAGCAATCCGTTGAACTGGTTGACGTACCAATGGTATTACCATAACGGTCTCTGTGAGTAGTGGTCGTAGTGCCGAAGCAATCCGTTGAAGAAGTGGATGTTCCAGTGGTCTGACCATAGCGATTGCTGTGGGTTGTGGTACGAGTTCCGAAATAGTCCGTGCTTGATGTTGAACTACCAATGTTGTACTGTGCATTTGCTGCGATGGCGATCGTGACTGCCATCAGGGTCATCATTAACTTTTTCATAATTGTACTTTTTTTAATTGTTACTACTAATTTGTTGTTCTTTGCCTCTTTATACCCCCAAAAACTAAAAAGTAACCACCTAAATGATGTTTTTTTCGATTTTTGTCGCAAAAATAATAAAAACGGCCATAAAATACAAGATTTTTGAAATAACAAGCCTTGTGAAAACAACTTTTTTGTTCAAATTTCTTTTTCTTTTAGAAAAAAGTTGTATCTTTGCGAAGTCAATTGCTATCGAACCAAAGTCTGAATAAAAATATTAGGTTTTATGAAAAAACTATTTATATGCTTAGCAGTATGCCTTTTTGTGTCTGTACACCCTATGCATGCACAATCTCAAGTAGTTCAAGATTTGGCTAATGCTGTAATAGACATGGCAGGTTCCTTTATGGATAATCCGGATCATCATTCTAACACGCTAAAAATATATAAGAGTGCAGATGAATTCAAGAGTCTAATAGATGAGTTGTACAGTCAGGTTCCTCCAAGTGCTCAAGAAGACTATCGTATGATATCAAACATGAAAAGAATCGTAAAATGTCTTGACTTTATTACTGCCAATATTGCAGGTTACTCTAGGGGTGGAATTGATAGCGGGGAAATAGAGTCCGTACTAAATCCTATTCTTGATAGTTTTGGATGGACCTGGAAAGTAATCCATTCTACTGAAGATATTGTCTTTTATGAATATGGCAAAGATAATTTCAGGATGGTCTTAGCCAAAAACATATTACCCAAGAAAGATATTGGTGACTTTAATGCAGTTGCTTTCTCGTGTGACACATGGAATCCAAAATGGAAAAGATACGGCTCTAGTGTCAGGAGAGTTGTATTTGGCGGCAATTATCAGTTTGTAGATTATGGTGATGATGAAAACAAATACAAAAAGATTTCAAGAGTTGCTTCAAAAAGAGGAACAAGTTTTGATTCTTTTAAATAAGAAAGTTTACAACGCCTTGGTTTATCTTCAAACAAACATTTTATTATGAAGTGGTTCCGATTTGCTATTTTATTTGCATGCAGTATTACAGGCACAACACAAATAATAGAAAATCCAGCATTTGACAAAAGTGACACTCCCACTTTTTTTATAAAAAAGGTTGAGATAACAACGGACACAACATATGTATTCTGCTCGTATTATGCAAAAGCAGGATCTTGGGCAAGTATATCAAAAGAAACATATTTGCGCGACTCCAAGTCTCACAAAACATTTTCGATACAAAGATGTGAAGGATTACCCTATAGTCCAGAAACAAGAGAGTTTTCTCAAAATAAAAGTTGCGAACTGCTTTTTTGCTTCCCTTCGATAGCTGGTGCAGAACAATTTGATTTCATTGAAACCGAAGGTGAAATAGGATTTAACATATATGGTGTTAGTCTAAAAAAACAGATTAAAGCTTCATACACAAATGCGGAGCTTAAACAAATCTCAGAAATGGTCTCGGCATATAATTCTAATGACACTGAAAAAACAATGCTGTTAAAAGATTATGCTACATCATTAAACAATCTTGAAAGTTATAATTTAAGCATGGGTAAATATGAGGAGGCAATACGTTTAGGTACTGTAGAGCTAAAAGTGATTGAGATTGTTTTCGGAAAAAGTCATTCAAGTTATTTAGAATTGCTAAGCAATCTTGCTGAATATCATTCAGCTTTGGGTAACTATTCCAATGCAGTCCTTTTTCAAACGGAGGCAATAGAAGTTATAAAAAATACTATTGGCTCTAATAACTCAAATTATGCTATAGCACTAAGCTATCTTGCCTCATATCACGCGATGTGTGGTAATTATACTGATGCAGCCCTTTTTCAAACGGAAGCAACAGAAGTTTTAAAGAACACTATTGGCACTAATAACTCAAATTATGCTATTGCACTAAGCTATCTTGCCTCATATCACGCGATGTGTGGTAATTATACTGATGCGGTTCTTTTTCAAACGGAGGCAATAGAAGTTTTAAAGAACACTATTGGCACTTACAGTAAAAATTATGCAGCAGCATTAGGTAATCTTGCCTATTATAATTCTGAATTAGGCAACTATTACAAAGCAATTGAAATAGAGAAAGAGGCAATGGAAATTTTCAATAAAGTCATAGGAACCAATCATCCCGATTACACCACTTTTATATGTAGGCTCGCATCGTACTATTCATTAATAGGCAACTATGCCGATGCATTACAGTTGGAAGCGGAGGCGATAGAACTATTTAAGAATACCATTGGCACTTACAATAAAAATTATGCAGTAGCATTAGGTAATCTTGCCCTTTATAATTCTGAATTAGGCAACTATTACAAAGCAATTGAAATAGAGAAAGAAGCAATGGGAATTATCAAAAATATTCTTGGTGATCTACATCCCGATTATTGTATTTCTTTAGGTAATCTTGCAAATTATTATGCGATGTGTGGTAACTATGTAGAAGCGATTCGGCTTGGGACAGAGTCGATGGAAATAACCAAGCGCGTTCTCGGAGCCGAACATCCTAACCATGCTAAGTCATTAAGCAATCTTGCATCTTATAATTGGTCGTGTGGTAATTATATGGAAGCTATAAGACTCAATATCGAGGCGATGGAGATCTGTAAAAAAGTTTGGGGGGACAAACATCCTAACTATGCTTGGATTATAAGTAATCTTGCTACTTGTTATTCGGAATGTGACAACTATGCGGAAGCAATAAAACTCAACACTGAGGCGATGGAAATTCGCAAAAACGCTCTTGGAACCGAACATCCTGACTATGCTACGTCTTTAGATAATCTTGCTACTGATAATTATTATTGTGGATATTATGCCTCAGCAAAGTATTATGCAACAGAGGCAATGAAAGTTCGTAAAAGAGTCCTCGGAACCGAACATCCTACCTATGCAATAACATTAAGCCATCTTGCCAGTATCTATTCAGATTTAGGCAATAATGCTGAAGCAATAAAACTTGAAACAGAAGCAATGGATATTTTCAAAAGCGTCTTCGGAACCGAACATCTTAACTATTCCCGGTCATTAGGAAATCTTGCTGACTCATATTCTAAACTTGGCGACTACGAAAAAGCATATTTTAATTTGAAACAGAAAATAGAACTATCACACTTTTATATTATGAATAATTTGAGATTATTGTCTTCTAACATCCAAAAATCATTGTGGACGAAGGAATTTGAATATACGTTCTTCAAAACTTTTCCACTTCTTGTCTCAAAATACAATAACAAGGAGTCAATTTCTGATTTATACAACAACACTTGTCTTTTTGCCAAAGGTATATTACTTAATACAAGTATCGAAATGCGCAAACTGATTCTTGAAAGTAGAGACCCAGTTTTAATCAACAAATATAATACATTATCAAAGAATATAAATATCTATAACAAACTAGTCGAGAAACCTCTGAAAGAACGTCATATTAACACAGACTCACTAAACAATGTTATTCAAAAGCAAGAGATGGAGCTTTCCCGTGAATCTAAGGTTTTCGGGGGCTATACGCGAAATTTAACCATAACATGGAAAGATGTACAATGTAATCTTGGGAATGATGATATTGCAATAGAATTTCTAGATTATCCTCTTGTTGGATCGAATAGCACAATGTATGTTGCTCTTACTTTGAAGAAAGACTATGATAGTCCACACATGGTGACGCTCTTTGAAAGAAATCAGCTTAAGACAATACCTGAGAATGTCTATTATACACAAACAGACGTTTCTGATATAATCTGGAAACCACTGGAGGAAGAGCTCAAAGACGTGAAAAATATCTATTTTGCACCATCTGGAGAACTACACAAGATAGGAATTGAATACCTTCCTATTAGCAAAACAGAGAACATATGCGATGTTTACACACTTCATCGTCTATCTTCTACTAGACAACTCGCAGTCGTTCAAGATGAGACCAAAGGAAAGAATACTATTCTTTATGGTGGTATAAACTATGATGAGAAGTCAAACATTATTTCGACAGACTCAGCCTCTATAAAGGAACCTGTATTAAGATCTGCCTTTACTTATAGAGCCGATGTAGATTCATTGTCATTAAGGAACTCCTATGATTATCTTGAGGGTACGAAGAAAGAGACAGACTTAATAGCGGAAGACATGAAGCAGCATAGTATACCTTATAATTATTATAATGGCACAGATGCCACAGAAGAATCGTTCAAGCATCTAGATGGTACGAGACCAAAGATGATGCATATAGCCACTCATGGCTTCTACTTTACAGAGGAGGAGGCTGTGAAGTCACAATTTGCGCGTCCTGAAATGGAATTATTGATAGATGGTGGTCGGCAGACAGGAAGGATTGTAGAGCAAAAGCCAATGACTCGCTCTGGTCTGTTATTCTCTGGTTGTAATCGAACTGTCCGCCATGAGAAAGTTCCTGATGAAGAAGAGGATGGTATTTTGACAGCGCAAGAGATCTCAACGTTAGACCTGCGAGGTCTCGATCTTGTAGTTCTTTCTGCCTGCCAAACCGGTTTAGGCGATATCGTTTCTGGAGAAGGAGTGTTTGGTTTACAAAGGGGATTCAAGAAAGCTGGTGCAAAGACCATTATTATGAGCTTATGGAACGTGAACGACGAATCCACGATGAAGATGATGACCAGTTTCTATCACCATTATCTTGAAGGGATGTCGAAGCAGGATGCATTTCATACCGCACAAGACGAATTGAGAAAAGCCAGTCCATCCCAACAGGAACGACCGGATTGGGCAGCATTTATTATGTTGGATGGATTAAACTGATAATTTGGGAGAGGACTTACCCTCTCCCAAGGTAAGAAGTTACATAAATATCCGTATTGAAGCTACAATGTTTAGCAAAGATGCGATGACAGACAACCATAGTGCAATACGACTCAACTTAGAGCTCCTGATTTTGTTAAATTGTATTATTACCATAATGATAATAGCTTTTAATTAATACTAGCGGTTCCCTATTCCGCAGAATTAAGCTACTAACATTGGTTCACGACTCGAGTATTGAGCAGAAACCAGGGATTGTTTCCGCTGCAAAGGTACATAATAATTCCTTAACTTCCAAAGAAAAATGCTGAAAAATTATTCGGCCTGCAATTTTTTCTTCAGTTTACTTGCCTTGACAGCGATAGGAGTATCAGGATTATCTTTTTCGAGTTTCTCTAGAATAGTGATTGCCTTATCCGTTTGGTCATCCTTGATATACGCAAGAGCAAGGTTCCAGGCAATGTCGTTGGCATACGCTGAGTAGGTGAAATCGGAATCGAGATTGGCATAGATGGGTTCTAACTCTTCGATGATTTTGTTCATGTTGCGTTGTGCCTTTATATTATTAAATAAGGTATATAGGTGGGCAACACTGGCAGAATCTACATCGCCACGAGAGTATTCACTCATGCTGTATTCAGAATAGTATGGTGATACAATACCAGAGAGTTCGTTAAATCGTTTATCCTTAGAGTATCCAAAGAAGATAGCAATAACTGCTGCAATAGAGCAGGCCCATGCCAAAACAGAGCGGACGCGACTATTGTCGTATTTTGAGATTATTTCTTTATCATGCGCTAATCCTTGCTCACGAATACCACGAATCATGGAAACTGTTGCCATTACCTGAGCGCGGAGGTCAGGGCCTGCTTGAATTTCTTGCTTAAAGGCCAGTTCTTCTTCCTCTGTCATCATACCTCGGATGAAAGCATCTATGCGATCATCAATGATTTGTGGGGTTATATTGTTCTCCTTATTCATAAATTTTATGTTCTAGTTCGATATATTTTTCACGAAACTTTTGGGCGCATTTGTATTTTTGCGTCTTTACAGAATTCGCATCTTTAAAACCAAAGGCATCTGCTATCGTAGATGTTGTGTAGTCATACCAATAATAGCCTTGTAATACATCTTTGCAGGTTTCTGTCATAGAAGCGATAATTTGATTAACTAACTTTTTCTTTCGAACAATTCTATCCTCAGCCTCCGTGTCAATGCAGAAACCATAGAGTTGGTCAATTTTGTCGTCACGAATTGTGTTAGAATTGGTAATCTTTGCTTCTTCTATGAAGGGAAGTGTTGTTTTGTGATTACGCAAGAACTTAAGTGCTTGATTACTGCATATTTGCAAGAAGTAGGAACTAAAAGGACATGTTAGCTCTCGAAGTTTTCCATGTTCTATATTAAGATATAAAGCAGACAGGGATTCTTGATAAATATCTTCAATGTCTTCGTCAGAAATAGAATATCTATTCCTTAAAAATGAGATGGCCTTTCCTTTCTCATCCTCAAAGTCTTGCCTCTTCTTGGAACTTGCTTTCCCTTGAAAATAGCTTTTTATGTCAAGTAATGATATCTCTTTTGCCATATTAGAAACTTGTTTCAACTACCATATTCTGATTATTGGGCCAGCAACCACCATTCATAATGGAGGCTTTGATGTTGTTCAGGAATTCATTCGCATTAGCAGATAAAGGTTTAGCCAGTAACGCTTGTGCAATGTTGTACGAGAGTGGGCCATAGCGTTTCTCCTTCACCTTGATTTCCATGTTTACCTGTTCTGGGCGGCAGGCTTCGAGGTACATTACATTCGACATCTTGGGTGATGTCTCTATCTTGTAATGCGATTTCTTCTGTGGAGAGGGCTTGAAGACCTTATTATTATATGTAAAGCCCACCTTGGTACCACGCACAGTCTCATCGTTTGCCCTGGAAGATGTTCCTGCATGACAAGCATCAATCACTACATAGAGGAATCCTGTGGGGCCAATCTTCACTCTCAACTTCTTGATATAGGTATTCAGGTGGTCGTCGAGAAAATGCTTCTTTCCCTCATAAAAGCCTTTCTTGTATAGCTTGTAGGCATCAATAGGTACGATAGCCTCATCCCAACCATCATCTTCATCACCATCAATATCTTCTACCGGCTGGCCATGTGTTGAGAAATGAAGATAAACGATATCCCCTTTCTTGGTTTTATTTGTAAATGTCGTAAGCTGGCTGGTAATGTTCTGATATGTTGCCTGGTCATCTAAGAGCGCAGTTAAATAAAAACCTTGTTTTTTCAGGACTGGGGTCAAAAGATTGATATCTTCTACACCATTGATGTTATTCCATTGATAACCTGTCAGTGCTGTGTCATAATGGGAGATTCCCACCATGAAAGCCCTTTTCCGCTGGGCATTCCCTGCGATTGTGACCATTAAGAAAAGGCCTATTGTCAGCACCAGTTTTCGTACCATAGAGAAATATTTTCGGCAAATATACGATTTTTTTTTGAATAAGCGGTTACCTTTTTCATTTTTCTGGTATCAAGAGGCAAAGAAACAACAAAATATTAACAATTTAAAATTAAAACAACAATGAAAAAGTTATTCTTACACCTCAAGAGATTATTCAGAAAGTTCTGGTTCGTAATTTTCTTAATTTCTGCAATCTCACTTCCATTCGGTTTGCTCCTGTTGGCCGTGATGACCATCATCTCTATGGTTTTCTTCGACAACATTGTAGATGTTGACGATATTCTCGAGCACTTTACTGAGGAACAACTGGAAATCATTCTCTCAGACGAGATAGACGAAAGAGCCTCAGACGATGAGTATTTCAAAATTCTGGCAAGATATCAGTCATATTTCTGTCCTAAGAAAGCCGATTGGATAACGATTTGGACTGGAGCAGAAGCAAAAGAGGACGCGTATGTCCACTATTATGAGCTCAAAAAGGAGATGGAGATTTCTAAGGATGCATTAAAAGAAAAGATTCTAGATCAAGTGAATAAATCTGGTGTTCAAACTCAGAGACTGATTCGCTCTAACAAGAAACTTGTATTCTACTATACTTATCGTAAAAGTGGTAAGACCTTTGATATTACCATCACACCTGACGAGTTAAAGAAATAAGCAAACGGAATAATAAACAAATAAAACAATACAACTATGGGACTTTTAAATTGGTTTAACAAGAAGCAGGACGAGAACGAGATGTTGACTCCTGAAGTAGAAACGGCACAACCACAGGTGCAAGGTGAGGAATCTGATTCTCAGAACGAGAATGAAGACGAGAAGAAACGTATAATAACAATCAAGTGGGGTACTGGGATGCCTATCGATGTTATCTACAACTACATCCATAAGGATATGGAAGAGAAAGGTTATGATGATGCTCTAGTCAATACGGACATCGCCTATCGTGATGCAGAGGAGGCTATCATTAGGAATGAATTGGAACTGCTTATCGAGCGTATCATTCTTTGTTATCGCAAGAATATTCGAGAAGTAACCGTTCAGATTGAGAACGCCAAGAAGGCTTTGGCACTTACTGCAGCAGCAAATCTGGAGGCATTCCGCGAGACTTACGATGAGCATCTTATAGAGATTAACCAGATGAAAATGCAGCTTGCAGCCAATGACCCCAAGATGACAACGATGATTGATTCATACCGTCGTGGCTTCATGAAGGGTATTACGGCAGTAACTATGAACTTTATTCACGAACACAAGTAAAAACATTTAAAATAGAAATAATTATGAAAACGATGAAAAATATAGGTTGTTTCCTAATTGGTTGGAACATTGAGATCTTGAAGGAATGTGGTGAGGCCAGTCACCGTCAGTACCGGAAACTGTTGTCTGCTATTAGCATCATGATGATTATTTGGGGCACTATTGGATATTGCTTTGCCGACAGATATATCAATATTGATTCGTGTGCTCTGAAGCTTTGCATTTCGCTGGCATTCATGTTTATCATCCTATGTGTAGAACGAGTCATTATTCTGAATGTCGGAAAAGCCCGGATGATGGCAGCAATGCGTTTCTCAATGGCCATTTGTATGGCAATCTTGGGCTCATGCATCTTTGACCAGATTATTTTCCGTAACGATATTCAGCAGACCATACAGGAGAATAGGGAAGACGTGATCAAAGAAACGATTTTGAAACGAATGTCGATATTTGAAAGTGACGAGAGGCGTATCTCACATGAGATTGATTCATTGAATAAGGCCACAATAGACTTGGGTGAAGAACTGATGAAGCGACCTACCATCAAGAGTGTAAACGTATCGACAGCTGAACAAGTTGCTGGAGTGGATGAAAACGGAAATCCCAAGAAAGTCAAGGTTAGGAATACCGAGGTGGTTAACATACCCAATCCGCTTGCAGAGCAGCTTAAGTCAAATAACAGTCAAATTGAGATTTATCAGAATCAGCTGGAGCAGTTGCGCCAGGACAAGAAGGACATTGCAGAAAAAGTGACGAAGGAGGTCAGCGAGCGTCCGCTTGGATTCATTGAAGAACTGGAAGCAACGCTGAGCGTGGTTTCAAACAGTTGGATTTCTTTAGCCTTCTATGTGGTCCTGTTTCTCTTTCTTACATTCATGGAACTATTTGTCCTGACCATCAAGATGGGAGAAAACAAATGTGACTATGAACTGATTGTTGAAAACCAGCTCAACCTGAAAAAGAACCTTATGGAGCAGACTGCACAAAGTCTGATGGTAAATAACAAGTAATATGAACCCATTATAAAGCGTAATAATATGGATCAGAATATTAAGCAAATGATTTCAAAAGAATTGGAGCAGTTCCATTGCTCCATTCTTTTGGACGAGGTGAAGGAGAAAGTACGTAGATTAAAAGCGTATGGTGTGGATGAGGCAGAGATTGTTGCAGCCATGAACGAGGAAGAGCTGTTTCCTCAGCTGGTAGTAACAGAGGATTACAAGGTTGTATTAGCTGAGGAAAAGCCTGTTGAGGTAGAAATGGAACCATTGGTAAAAGCTGTTTACCTACTATTCCTCTCGCATCCAGAGGGTATCGTACTAAAATATCTTCCTGATTACAGGAAAGAACTCATGGAGTTGTATCTCTTACTGAGACCTTATGGCCTAACAGATAGGATTAAAAAGAGCATCATAGATGTGACAAATCCCACACAAAACTCCATTAACGAAAAATGTGCCAGAATTCGTAAACATTTCTCTTCTCTGCTTCCCAAAAGCGTGGCGCGATACTATTCCATATCAGGCAAACGAGGTGAAGTTAAGAAGATAGACTTGGTTCGAGCCAATGTAATCTGGAAATGTAAATTGCCAATTTCACAAGGCTTGTGAAAGAAAAATGCTTTGGAAATAACAAAATAGATAATAACTTTGCAAACAAGCAAAATTTAGGAATGATTATGGAAGGATTTATTGTAATGGCAGCATTGCTTGGGGTGTACATGTTTTATAAGATGTACAAGAATGATCAGAAGGCGGATGTGGAGGTTGGTACAACTGCTACGTCTTCTGAAGGTTTTATCAATGAGACGAGGGACTTGGTGCTTGAAACGCTAAGAGAAATGGGGTGTGAGTATGAATTTGGAACGGAAGAGGATGATATAAGGATTTATTTCTCCTATCAAGGTGAGAGGTTCATGATAGAGGCAGACAACGAATGTTACTTCATCAATGTGTACGATCTTTGGTGGCACCACATGTCAACGTATTGTGATATAGAAGAGTTTGCTGCTATGCAGAAAACTATTAATGCAACCAATGCCCATGCCAATTGTACGGTTTTGTATACGATTAATAAGGAGGCAGAGGAGATAGGCGTACATTCGAAGAAGAACATGTTGTTTGTTCGTCAGATTCCAGACTTGAAAGGATATTTGGCCAGCACGCTTGATGACTTCTTCAAGATTCAAAGGACTGTATTGACGGAGATTGAAAAGTGTAAAGTAGTAGAAGAACAACATTAAATAAAGATAGAGCTATGACGGATTACGAGTACATTTTGCAACAGGTAAAACTGGCCCATTATAAAGGCTGGAACGATGAGGATTTAAGAAAGTGTGTGGACATGCTCATTGGGCTGACACACGAGGAGTTGTTTACATTGTACACCAGCAAGTGGCTGAGGGGCGACAAGGTGATGAGGGAAGAGGTGTTCAAGTGTATGTATGCAGATAAGATTGGCAAACGTGAGGAGCGTATTAAGAACTTATCAACGGACGAACTATTGGAAGAGTTCAAAGACAAGAAGAGTGGCAACGTGTCGCTGATAAGGAACGAGATGAAGTTCAGATATAAGGAGAATGTTGGTGACGACAGAATTAAAGTCACGATGGCATTTAAGGAATCGTCACCAGGCGACCAATCATGGATAGAACACCAAGAAAGGAAGGAAATGTATGGAGTACAAAATAAGAAAGCATAATAAGCCTATCTCTATAGCCATCAAAGGCTATTTAGATAAAAGTGGAGGGAAAGTAACAGCTTCTCGTAACGAAATCGAATGGCGCTTTAATGCCTTGGATTGGAAATACCAGAAGCAAATACTCTTTGCTTTTCTCCAATCTGGTATGTCTGACAGGAAATGGGCATATAAGAAACTGTATACTTTCTGGGATGACTGCTTTATCCCTGTTTTAAAAGATCTATGGGCATTACATCATGAGAGAGAATTATCATGGCTTATTATCCAATTCTTTCCTTCTGACTATTTAAAGAAAAATATGAAGGAATTCAGTGAGGGCAGAAACTATTTCTTCTTATATCGGCGATTACGTGAAGACCCTGATTTCGTCTTAGACAAGATGAGACTGAACGAAGCAGACTTGCTGAGCGTTATAGCGGAAACTGGCGAAATCATAAATGACGATGACATAAGGGATATGTTCTATATTATCATATACAAGCTTTGTAAAGGTGTGTATAAATTTGGGGCGTATAGAATAATGCCTGACGATAAGGAACCTCCATTGCTCCCTATGTTTGAAAGCTCTATAGTCAGGCTGATGATAGGAGTAATAGCAGGCAAATTGGAGAGGTATGAATTAGTCGAAGAATTGAGAAAATTGATGGTGTCTGTTTCAAGTGACTTGTGGAAAGAATATGGAAACTCATATAATTATGGCAGTAATGAAGAAAGGCACGAAATATTGTCGAATCATTGCATGAAGTATATTCCCCAAGAATACAAAGACGTGTGGGATACATTTGATAAAAACAATCAACGACAGTTCTTAGCATATCTGAAGGAAAGGAATAAAATACATCTTCAGAATGCTGATTCTGACGAAATAGTGAGAAAGGTCTTAAGAGACCTGGCAGACGAACCCTCTATTTGCAAATCAAAGTAAGAAATAATGGAGAAATGAAATCATTGACTAATAGAATGTACCATATTGACTTGAAAAAAATACGCTCTTTCAGTATGAATCGATGGCCAAAAGATATGGGTACAACTCATGGCGTGGAGCATTGGGATAGAGTTGCAAGATTTGGGCGGATGCTTTATCAAGAGGGTGCGGATATGGATGTCATACTAGCTTTTGCATATCTTCATGACCCTGAGAGGAAGGACAAGGGGCAGAATTGGTAGCCGATCCATACTTTGAAGTATATTATAGAGAGCAAAATGAAAAGGCAAAATAAGAAAAAGATGTGGATAGTTCTCTCCGTTATCGTGATCCTTGTTGGGGCAAAGTGTTGTTGGGTGAAGTGCGCAACAAGTGGTCAGGGATCCTTTGAAGGAGAAAAGAAAGAGGTTGTCCGTCGTGCAAACTATCTAACGGCAAAGGTGGCAACCTCACCTCAGCAGCTTCTGGATGAAATGCCCAGTGGTATTGGTACGCAGTTCCAAGGTGAATGGGCACTATATACTTGTTCTATGACTTGTGCTGCATTGGCAAATATTGCCATCCTATATCCGCAGAACAAAGAGACAGCCATCAAGTTCATCAGACAGATTATTGATATAGCTATGTCTGAGGAGATACGGGAATACGACAAACTGCGTTGGGAAGAGGACCCTATGGACGGCATCTATGGTAACCTAAGCCATATCTCGTATTATAGCCATCTAGCATGGATAATTAGCAGATACAAGCAGATTGGTGGTGATGGTAAATATGATGGGCTATACCATACGCTATGCAGGTCAATGAATCGCAGGATTCGCCAGAGTTCGATACTCAATCTGCCTACATATCCAGGAGAATCTATCTATATACCAGATATGTTGGTGGCCATTGTGGCATTGCACAATTACGCAAGCCAATATAATGGTGAGTATAGTTCAACTGTGAAGCTTTGGATTGAAAAAGCAAAGAAAGAATGGGTCGATAATGATACGGGACTGTTGGCATCGTTCCTTGTAGATAATGGGACTAGCGCAAAGATTGAGCCACCAGTAAAAGGCTCTTATTCAGCGTTGAACTGCTACTATCTGTCGCTGATAGATAATGAATTTGCCAAGGAGCAATATGAATGCCTGAAAGAGAACTTCAAACGAACTTTTCCGTTCAATGGCATCAGCGAGTACCATGATAGGTCGTGTTGGTTGGGGATGGACATTGATGCAGGCCCAATCATCTTTAATCTTAGTCCTTCAGGAACTGCCTTTGCCATTGGTTGTGCAACAAGTCTTGGTGATATGGAGTTCAGAAGCCAGCTGCTGAAGACGGCTGAGATTGCAGGCAGTACCATCAGATGGTTTGACAAAAGCCATTATCTGTTGGCAAACGTTGCACTTGTAGGCGAAGCTATCGCGCTGGCCATGAGAACATCCGCTCCAATAACTAAAATGTGAAACAAATCACCTCAATACTATTATGAGAAAAAAAGTCCTGATGATTATCGCTCTAGTTGCACTTGTTGCTATTGCTGTCCTCGTTCGAGTAAGATGGTTATCTCAACATGTTCTAGAGGACAATAAAGAAATAGCTGAGAGCACAAAAGGTTTCCATATAGAGACGTTATCTGATAAGGAAATCTATAGTCCAGCACACTACGCAAGTGTATGTTACGATGTTCCTCAGATAAAAATAGAACTAGTAAGTATAACCAATAGCTATGCCATCCTTAATGCTGCATATTGTGATGCTGAGCTGTGGTTTAGGTTTGGCAGAGTGGTTAATGATTCCATTAGACAGATTTCTTTTAATTCTGTATGGGATGAAGAAGCTAGAGATGCGGTAGAGGAATACGTAAATACTTTAGTTGAGATACTTCCTCAAGATACTGCTCTTTGGGTCCCAGCAGATTCTGTGTTATGGAATAGAGTGTGGGCTACCTACAGAACATGTGCTGTTAAACTCGCTGAGCGTTTTTCGTTGAAAAGCTATGGTATTATCACTGAAAAGGACGTAGAAAAATATATGGATGCAAGGCAATTCATACCGAACTACGATTCCATCTATGATTTACGTCACAAACGGTCTGAAGAAAACGAAAAATTCTTGCTCGCTTTGGCAGAACAGGCAACAGACTTTGACAGCAAATGCCTTTATACGATAGAATATGCCCATCAATGTCGTAACAGAGTAAATAATAGAGCTATTTCTATGTTGGCTTCTCTGATGAAATCTAAAATGTACTCTAGATATTTGAATGAAGTATGGCGCACATGGCGTTGCCTGAGACAGTTGGAAGAAAGTCCGTCACGTGATGGAATGATTCCGAATCTGGAATATAACAAGATGCGCTACTGTTGTTTGGGTACCATAAGAAACAGAGTATATGAGAATCCCAAAGACATCTATGCGATGAATGATTTCTGCTTCATGGCAACATACGGCAACATCACCCGATACAGCGAATATTTGTATGGCAACTCTGCAGGATTGGAGCGAATGCTGCTATTTCCAGAATTATTTGAAGAGAACCAGTAGGGTGACATGGTGATGGCAGAGGGACTGGTGAGTGACATTAACGATGGCTTTTTCTCGCAAGGCTTGTGAGGGTTTGGAGAAACGGATTTTATTTCGTAACTTTGCAGAAAAATTGAAGAAAGCGAAAAATGGGTGAGGATACATTATTGGATTTTGGCCTTGTAGAGGACAAGATGCAGGGCATCATCAAGGTGATTGGTGTGGGCGGTGGAGGATGCAATGCCGTCAGAAACATGTTTGACGAGGGTGTGCAGGGGGTGACGTATGCAGTATTTAATACGGACAGTCAGTCGCTGTCGCGTTCGCCAGTGCCTGTCAAACTGATGCTGGGAACGTCAGGTTTGGGAGCTGGGGCTAATCCTGAGTTGGGTAAGCAGGAGGCAGAGGCGAACGTGGCTGACATAGAGAAGTTGCTGAGCGACGGCACGAAGATGGTGTTTGTGACGGCAGGCATGGGCGGTGGTACTGGTACTGGTGCTGCCCCTGTAGTGGCGAAAGTGGCTAAAGATATGGGGCTGCTGACTGTTGGCGTGGTGACGATACCATTCTATTTTGAGAAGAAAAAGAAAATCATCAAGGCGCTGAAGGGTGTGGAGGAAATGCGCAAGAACGTGGATGCACTGCTGATAGTGAACAACGAAAGGCTGTGTGATGTCTATACGGACTCGGAGCTGTCGGTGAAAGAGGCGTTCCAACGTGCAGACCATATACTGATGGATGCGGTGAAGGGTATTTCGGAACTGATAACGATGCCAAGCGACGGGGGTATCAAAAGTGACTTCCGCGACGTGGAGACGACGATGAAAAATGGCGGTGGAGCAATTATGGCGATGGGCAGGGCCAGTGGTGAACATCGTGTGGAGCGGGCCATTTTGGATGCGCTGGATTCGCCATTGCTCTATGGTAATGATATTGGCAAGGCCAAACGCATACTCTTTAATATTTATGCCAGCGACGAACATCCTATCTTCGTGCGTGAATTGCAGGAAATAGACGACTTCTTCGACCAGCTAGATCCGAATATCGACGTCATCTGGGGTACTGCTACTGACGATTCGTTGGGAGAGGATGCGAAGGTGACAATTCTTGCAACGGGCTTGGAGGACGAACTGCGTAGCGAGGTGCAGCAGAACGCTCATCACGACGAAGATGACTTCTACGAGGATTTGATTCCCAAGCTCTATAAGCCTGCCAAGAAGAAAAAGATAGCGGAGGTACTTTCACAAGAACTGCCTTTCGAGGTGGAGCAGACTCCTGAACAGGAACCTGTAGTAGAGGTTCAGACTCCTATAGTGGAAGTGGAGGAGAAACCTAAAATGGAGCCTGAGGTTGTCGTGGAAGAAAGGAAAGAAGAACCTAAGCAACCTACGATTGTCGAGAAGTGGGGAAGATGGTTGAATAACCTGACAAAGGACGTGACGGAATGACGGACGTGACTCAGCAGACTGCGGAAGAGATGGCGCTGGAGGTCAGACGATTGTCTGGGCAGTTGCTGGCGGCAGGTCGGAAGGACTTGCTGCTGAGGGCTATCGGTGCGCCGTTGCTGGAGGAGCTACGCATCGAGGCTGCACGGGCGAAGCTGAGCCGTCTGCTGATTACGAAGGACTACCGATTCGTGTTGGTGGACTACGAGAAGGAGGTGGAGCTGCAGCCTGTGCACAAGGCGGTGTATCTGCTGTTTCTGGCGCATCCGGAGGGTATCGAATTCAAGCGGTTGGGCGACTATCGCGAGGAACTGACGCGATACTACATGGCCACGGCGAAACTGCTGGACAAGGAGAAAATCGTGGAGGGCGTGGACCATTTGGTGAATCCGCTGGACAACGCCATCAACGAGAAATGTTCGCGCATCAAGAAGGTGTTCTTCGACATGATGGACCCCTACGTGGCGAGCTATTACATCATCAGCGGCCACACGCAGAAACACTTTGCGGGTTCTGCGAAAATATGGTACGAGCGTCTGAAGATTATCAAATTACCACGGGAACTGGTAATCAGGGAGGACAAACAATCGTTTATTTAGCAGAGGAGCGGAGGTCGAGGATTTGGCGGACTTTGACATCCATGGGTTGGAGGGCGTCAATCCAGTGAATGGTAAAACCTCGGCGCTCCATGCCACGGAACCACGTCATCTGGCGCTTGGCAAACTGATGGATGGCAATCTCGAGGCGCTGGAACATCTCGTCGTAGGTGAGGCGGCCCGTGATGTATTCAGTGACGAACTTGTATTCGAGACCGTAATAGATGAGGTCGTCGGCAGGGATGCCCTCAGCGAGAAGGCCGCGGACTTCATCTATCATGCCTTCGTCGAGGCGGGCTTTCAGACGTCGCGTAATCTTCGCACGACGCTCGTCGCGGTCGATATCAACGCCAATAATCAGCGACGGGACGGGCGGCAGTTCACGACGCGGCACGGGATGTTCAAGGTTATACGTCTCAATCTCAATGGCACGGATGGCACGCTGGCAGGAGTCGACATCGGTCTTATTGTGCATGTTGGAACCATTCTGGGCTTTCAGCGTCACGAGCATCTCGGTGAGTTCGTCCAACGAACGACCCTCGAGGCGTGCGCGGAGTTCAGGATTCTGAGGAACAGGCGAGAGGTGATAGCCCTTGAGCACGGCCTCGATGTAAAGGCCCGTGCCGCCACAGAGAATGGGCACGGCTCCCCTACCCTGTATAGCCTCGTAGGCGTCGAAGAAGTCCTGCTGATACTGGAAGAGGTTGTATTTCGTGCCAGGCTCGCAGATGTCGATGAGGTGGTAAGGGACATTGAACGTTGAACGTTGAACATTGAACGTTGAACGTTGAACATTGAACGTTGAACGTTGAACATTGAACGTTGAACCTTGAACCGTATAATCCGCGAGGTCCTTGCCGGTGCCGATGTCCATGCGGCGATAGACCTGACGGGAGTCGGCAGAGATGATTTCCGCACCAATGCGGCCATCGACCTGCGGCAACGCTGCCGCAAGGGCTGCCGCCAACGGTGTCTTGCCGCTGGCAGTAGGTCCGAGGATGGTAATCATCTGCTGCATAGTCCTTGCGTCACGGTGGTTATTCTTTCTTAGCGACGACATCCTTGAAGAAGGCGGTAATCTCCTTGCCCTCAGGAACACGGTCGAGCCAAGCCTGACCTTCGGTCTTGCTCAGGTTGCGGCCGTTGAGCGAGCACTCGTCGATTTCGCCCTCGACCTGCAAGCAGTTGAACTTCGCCACCTGTTTGCCACCCTTGAAGGCGATAATCTCCTGTACCCACGCAGGACCTCCGGCAGGACCACCGAGGATGAGGTAGTAGGTGCCGTCCTTTTCGCCACGCGAAGGCCGATAGTTGCGGTTCTCGATGGCTATCAACTGGAACTTGCCGTCAGTGCGGATGAAGAAGGCGCCGTTCTGGTCGTCCTTGTCGCGCATCCATATCCACTCGTTGTCGTAGTCGATGAAGCAATGAGCCCACTTGACGAGCTCGACGTCCTTATCGCCCATATCGTCGGCAGCATACAGCTTGCGCATCTCGGCAATGTCGCTATTCCAGACGGGCAGCTCCTCGTCGACCAGCGAATGGAAACATTCGTACTCGTATTCGATGAGACGGCCGTCGCGCAGATAGATCATGCCGACGCAGAAACTCTCAGGGGCGCCGTGGACGTAGCAGAGCTCGAGGCCCTTAGGACCCTCGAAGGCAGCAACGATGTCGTTGGGGATGTAGCCGTCGGCATCGGCATTCCACGTAGCGCCGTACGCTGGGTCGTAGTAGCCCAGCTTTTCAACTTTATAGACCTTGGCGCTATCGATGACCAGTTCCAGGGCGAGGGCAAACTTACGGTCCTCATCGTATGGATCCTTGGGGGCGTTCTTGTATTCGCCCTGGAACTCGATGGTGCCATGAATGTAGCGGTCGCCAATGACGGTAAGCTTCGTCGTACGCGCCGCCTTCATGCCATACTCCTTCTCCATCTTCTTGACGATGTCGGCAGGAAGCGGGGGAATGGAGTCGTAGCCCACGGCACACGACTTCAGGGCGAGCTGTTTGCGCGACTTCAGATAGCTGTCGGTGACGAGGACGGGGCCCCACTGCGGGTCTTCGGCATTCTTGTCCTTCGGATTGACGAATTCGAAACGGCCGCAGAGCGCAGGAATCCCCTCGAGGGGATGAATCTCGCCGATGCTGGGCGTATAGCCGTCAGGATCCTTCAGCACCTCATCAACAAAGCGCACCTTCTTGATTTTGTCGCCAACGATGAAATTGGTGTACTGAGCGGCATTGCGACGGAACATCTCCTGAAGTTCCCAACGCTTGTGCAACGACTCAAAGCCGTCGAGCGTGCCACATTCCTCCTTGTATTTATCCGCGTTGGGCTCCTCCAGATTGGCCCAGTAGAGCATGTGCATATACTTGCTGTCGCCACCGATGATATACATGGGCAGCGGCGTGGTGTCGTTCTCCTCGATGATGCTGTCGATGACGGCAGCAAGGGTGTCGTTGGTGTCGGCAGGGGCCGTCTGACCCTTGTTCTTACAACCGACGAATACGGCCATCGCGCAGATGGCAAAAAAGGCGAGTTTCTTCATATCGTTATTCTGAATATTTTGACAGGCCATTATCTTGTACGGGTTTGCCGTTTTCGTCGAGCTTCACGGTCTTGGCATAGACGGGACGCATGCCATCCCACGTAAACGAGTGCTGCTTGGGACCGTCGTTGCCCCACTCGTCGATGAGCAGCGTCTTGCCCTTGCGAGGCAGGCGGCAGAATATCTGGGTGAACTCGCCACGGTCGCCCCAGCGGAAGCCTGTCAGGATGTCGGGCTCAGGGGTGAGCGTCTTCTTTGTGGCATCGTAGTCGTAGAAGCAGACGAACTCCAGGCAGGGGTCGGTGGGCTTGCCTATGCGGACAGCGAAGAGCTTGTGACCATTGCTGCGGTTCCAGAAACAGGCCGACATGTAAGCGCCATCGGTTCCACCATCGTCCACCTCGGCATAGCCGTTCTTGGTGTCGACGGTGACGGTGAGTGCCGTCTCTTTGTCGAGCACGCGCTTGGCGAGGCCCTGTTCCATGGTCTCGCAGATAGCGCCGCCCATCCATGTGGGCCACGTGCGGTTGAAACTCTCGAGCATAATGCCAAGACTGCCGTTGATGACGTTAGTGATGGTCTTCGTGCCCCACCCTTTGTCAATCACGTCGAGCGGACAGCTTTCGAACTCACGGTCCTGTGCGCTGGCACTAGTAACGGCCATCATAAATAGTAATAAAAAATACAATTGTTTTTTCATACCTTTTTCCTCTCTTAATTTCTAATATTCGTTCTTGCCGAGAAGCCTCCACGGAGGTCGTCGACGGTGAGTTCCGTCAGTTCCTGCTTGCTGAGATTCGAGCGGCCTGCCAAGCGGTTTGCCTGTTGCTGGATGGCTTTCTCAAAGACGTTACGTGCATAGCGGGCATTACCGAAGTTGCGGTCTTTATGTGCCACGGCATTGTCGAACTGCTCCTGCAGGAAGTCCTCAGCATCGGGAGCCAAAGTGTACTGATTTTTCTTCATATACATCTTGAAGATATCGGTCAGTTCCGCAGGTGAATAGTCAGGGAAGTCGATATAGCGGTTGAAGCGCGACTGGAGTCCAGGGTTGGAGTCGATGAAACGCTGCATCTCGTCCTTATAACCTGCAATGATGACCACCAAGCGGTCGCGGTAGTCCTCCATGCGTTTCAGCAACGTCGCAATAGCCTCCGGACCGTAGTCCTGACCGTTATCGCCCTCAGGAACCAGTGCGTAGGCCTCGTCGATGAACAACACGCCGTCGAGGGCTTGCTGGACAACAGTATCGGTCTTCAGGGCCGTCTGCCCCATGTATTTGGCGACGAGTCCGCTACGATCGGTCTCGACAGTATGACCTTTCTTCAAGACACCGAGATCCTTGTAGATGCGACCGACGATACGTGCAACGGTGGTCTTACCAGTACCTGGCGAGCCGTAGAACACGAGGTGGTAGGAGACCTTGGCGGTTTTCAGACCTTGTGCCTCGCGCTGCTTCTGCAGTTTGACGAAGTTGGCCAGCGAGCGCACCTCTTTCTTCACGCTGTTCAGTCCGATGAGCTCGTCGAGTTCCTGATAGGGGTCGCCCTCGAGGGGTTCGTTGACGACGACGGAGTCTTTCTTTTCCGTCTGCTCCGTCTGTGCGGTCTGGGGCTGGTCGTCATCCTTCACTTCCTCGTCGTCGACGAAGATGCCCACGATGACCATCAGAATGACAAAGCCGATGCTGAGGCATCCACAGCCTTTCAGCAGTTTGCCTGCTCCTTGTTTAACGTCATTTGTATCCATATCTTTTATTTTTTCTGGTCGGGACCGAGGTTACGGCTTTGGATACTGGTGTCGAAGGGGTTGGCAAAGAACTCGCAGTTCTGCTTGGCCGCCATGTTGATAGTACCCAGTTTCTCCGTAGGATGATAGATCTTACAATTGTTCATGTAGAACGCCTGGTCGAGATGGAACAGCGGTGCATCGCCCCAATTGGCAAACATGCGGCAGTCGGTGAACGTCAGGCCCTCGTTGTTCCAGCCCTCGATGAGTTCGTATTGGCGGTTGTTGAAGAAGTCGCAATGCGTGAAATACGTAGCGATGCAATTGCGCATTTGGATGATGCCATAGGTGCAGTCGTGGATGTTGGAATTCATCAGCGTAAAGTCCGTCGTTCCCATCAGGTCGAGGCCATAGGTGCCGCAGCCGTAGAGGTCGCAGTCCTTGATGAGCGTCTGACGACCACCCTTCACACCGATGACGCCACCTGAGCAGTAGCCGCCCTCAGTATGTCCGATGGTGAGGTTGTGGACTTCGCAGTTCTCGCAATTGATGAAATAGATGCAGTAGGAGTAGCGGGGATCGACCTCGATGCTAGAATTCCGCTCACCCTTGATGATCAGGCCCTTCATGTTGAGCAATGCCAGCTGACGACCGTCGGTCTCGCTCTCGCTGACCACCAACGGCGCAAGCCCCGTATAGTCGGAGGCTATCGTCATCCAGCGACGACCGTTAACATTGCGGAAGTACTCTTCACGTTCGAGGACGCGCGAGAGGTTCAGATGCACTCCGGCAGCAATGACAACGGTACGGTTGTTGCCCAACGCGTTGAGGAATTCCTGCTCATTGGTAACGCTATAGTAGTCAGTACCATCCACTTCGTCAGGGCCGCGTCCGTCGTCGTCGAGACCACCAGGGAAGTGGCCTTCGTTGAGTTTACGCAGGTCGCTGTTATAGGCTGGTCCACTCGCATAATTGCGATAGCCGCGCACCTCGTCAGGAACGGTCTCCTCGCTCTTGATGAGCTGGATGTTCAACTGTTCGATGACGCTGAGTTTGATGGCATTGTTGTTGGTGCCTGCCTTGTACCACGGCTGACGTCCGAAATAATCCTGCAGGTCCTTCGACTGAAACTTCCAGCCGTGACGTGCGAGAATCTCGTTACGCATCAGGCGCAGTTCATCCTTCGAGAAATTGGCCAGATAGGTGGTGTTCATCAGCCAGTGAGACAACAGTTCGCTGGGATTCCGCTGTTCTGCAGAGCGCTCCTGACCCAGGCAGTTCTCGAGATTATCTGGCGTCAGCGTCATCTTCCACACAGCGTCGCCATTGGGTTTGCGTACGGCAAGGAAATACATGCCGTCCTGACGCACATACTGTACGCGCCAGCCAATCTTCGCACGCAGGGCCTCAGCCTCTACTTCATCACCCGTAAGGATGTACTCACCCTGCTTACCTGCGACCTTCGTCAGGTGGAAACGGAAACCGCCCTCGTGTTCACCGATGCCACTCATCGTGACGTTGTTGCCAACGACTTTAGCAGTATAAAGCACTGAACCGTCCCACCAATTGGAGGCATTCTGAATGGTCTGAGCCTGCACGCCACACAGCGCACAGAGAACCAACATCATTGAAAATAAAAACCTTTTCATCTTGGTTAAGTTTATAATTATGTTACTTTCGCCTGCAAAGTTACGAAAACTCGAGCGAAAAACCAAATAAGATACAAAAAAAATGCCACCCGACAAAGTCGAGTGGCAATTATTTTCGCTAATAGCTAAAAGCCATTTTATTTCAACTCAGCGAGGTACTTAATGGTGCGAACCATCTGAGAAGTGTAAGAGTTCTCATTGTCGTACCAAGCAACAACCTGTACGAGAGAGTTGCCATCACCGATCTTAGAAACCATGGTCTGGTTAGCGTCG